>ENA-OURN01000435-OURN01000435.1-human-gut-metagenome-genome-assembly--contig:-NODE-435-length-17637-cov-10.7962_pt1 | contig 17637 bp, 7 predicted proteins | sample MGYA00242099_ERZ508987 | MGnify/ENA primary metagenome ERZ508987 (study PRJEB26280, sample SAMEA2531405) | human gut metagenome | biome: human gut; feature: human-associated habitat; material: faeces... | reverse complement strand
CGTACGTGCGGTTCCGCATACGGCGGTTCCTATTTTGGATACCATTCGAGATACATTAGCATAGTTTGCCCTTCTGTCTTGAATCTATAGGGCAAGAGGTGTTTTGATTCTTTACGGCGAGAGGGCAAGTCAAGACAATTTGACAACGACGGGAGTTTGGCTGAAACGTTTCAAGCAACTTATATTCCGAAATAATAGGCCAGCGCCCCTTCCCTTTCAACATTCAGTCTGTCGTCTGAGGCAGAATTTGTCTGCTCTGCATTGCTAAACACGGCAAAATTCGTAGCTTTGCAATATGAACAGACTGACCATTCTCATTATCTATACGGGAGGCACTATCGGCATGATAGAGAATCCCGAAACGGGTGCTTTGGAAAACTTCGATCTGGAGCACTTCCAGCATAACGTGCCTGAGCTCAACCGCTTCAACTATGAAATCGACGCGCAGACGTTTAATCCGCCCATCGACTCGAGCGACATGGAACCGAAATACTGGATTAAACTGGCACGACTCATCAGCGAACAATACGACCGCTATGATGGTTTCGTGGTGCTGCACGGCACAGACACGATGGCCTACACGGCATCTGCCTTGAGTTTTATGCTTGAGAATCTGGGCAAACCGGTCATCATCACGGGCTCCCAACTGCCCATCGGACAGCTGAGAACAGACGGCAAGGAAAATCTCCTGACGAGCATCGAAATCGCTGCGGCACGCGATGCCGACGGCACGCCCATCGTCCCAGAGGTCTGCATCTTCTTTGAAAACCGCCTGATGCGCGGCAACCGCACGACGAAAATCAACGCGGAGGGCTTCAACGCTTTCCGGTCTTACAATTGTCCGTCACTGGCCCACGCTGGCATCCACATAAAATACGAACGCCACCTCATCCGTCGCCCAGACCCCACACGCCCGTTCCAGCCGCATTTCTTGATGGACAACCATGTCATCATCCTCACGCTCTTCCCGGGCATCCGCAAGGAATATGTTGAATCGGTGTGCCGCCTCAACGGGGTGCGGGGCATCATCCTCAAGACGTTTGGCTCTGGCAATGCACCGCAGAAACCGTGGCTCATCAAGATTCTTCGCGAACTCGTCGACCGCGGCGTGATCATCGTCAACATCACGCAGTGCTCTCAAGGTGCGGTGGAGATGCAACGCTACGGAACGGGCCTGCAATTGCTGCAAGCGGGCGTGCTCAACGGACACGACAGCACCGTGGAAGGCATGGTCACGAAAATGATGTTCCTCCTGGGACACGACTACCAATGGGAAAAAATCACGCGACTCATGAACGAGAGTATCGCGGGAGAAATTACGGTGTGACAAATACCGTACCCATTGTATATACCACACGCATTATATATAATACCGTACATATTATACCCATTATATATTATATCACCCTCACCAACTTACACCACCCACCTCGATGCGCCACACTATCTTCCCCCTCCTCTTCTTCCTCACGCTCTTTCTCGCCGGCTGCCATTCTTCGGAAGTCAGCGAGGCAGAGCCATTACGCCATGCCACCCTCCTGCGCATGGAACTCGCCGACAGTTTCACCCGTGTGGAAGTGCGCGACGCCTGGCACGAAGGGCGCCCCCTACAAACGTATGTGCTCGTCCCCCGCTCTCAACGCGTGCCAAGCAATCTGCCGGAAGGCATTTTGGTGCGCACACCGCTGCAACGCGCGGTGGTGTTTTCGTCCGTACACGCCGCCCTGCTCCACGACCTCTCGTGCGAGAAGCAACTCGTGGCCATGACCGACACGACCTATGCTGTCGACCCACGCCTCAAAGAGGGTTTGCGTCAAGGGCGTATCGCTGATGCCGGCAGTAGCATGGTGCCCAATGTGGAACGCCTGCTGGCCCTGAAGCCCGACGCTGTTTTCGTGCCGCCGATGGAAGGCGCGAACTATGGTTTGCTGGAGAAAGCCGGACTGACCCTGGTGTTGTGTGCCGACTATCTGGAGACGTCGGCGCTCGGCCGCGCGGAATGGATGCGCTTCTTCGGCCGACTGCTGGGCGCGGAAACGCAGGCCGACAGCCTGTTCTCCGACATTTCGGAACGCTACGACTCGCTCCGTCAGGCGGTGACCTCCACCACTGAGCGCCCATCGCTGCTTTGCGACACGAAGCAAGGCACGGCCTGGTACACGCCGGGCGGAAAGAGCTATCTGGGGCAACTTTATGCCGATGCCGGGGCGCACTATCTGTTTGCCGACCGCCCAGAAAGCGGTTCTGCGGCACTTTCCGTGGAGACGGTGCTGGCGCATGGACATGAAGCGGACGTGTGGCTCATTAAATATGGAGCGGCAAACGATTTGTCGTACACGCAACTGGCAACGGACTATGCGCCCTACAAAAGTCTGCGTCCGTGGCAGGAACGCCACATCTGGGGATGCAACACGCTCCGCATCCCGTTTTATGAGGAAGCGCCGTTCCACCCCGACCGTCTGTTGCAAGACATCGTGAAAATCCTCCATCCCTCTCTCCTGCCCCACCATCGCCTGCGCTATTATTCTCCATTGCCAACGCCATGAAATTTCTCCTGCCTTTCTTGCTCCTGCCTCTGCTTGCCCTGACGGCGCTGTGCCTCGGTGATGTGCCGACACCGCTGTCGGAAGTGTGGCATGTGCTCACAGGGCAAGCATCGCCAGATAATTTGGCGTCGTTCATCATCTTGCAGGTGCGTCTTCCGCAGATGCTCACGGCCCTGCTCTGCGGCTGCAGTCTGGCGGCGGCGGGCCTCGTCATGCAAACGGTGTTTTCCAATCCGCTGGCCGACCCTTCGCTCCTTGGAGTGAATGCTGGAGCCGGACTGGGAGCGGCCATTGCGATGTTGCTCTTGGGCGGCTCGCTGACGGCGGGGGCGGTGTCGCTCGGCGGCTATCTGCTGACGGTGGCGGCCTCGTGTCTCGGGGCCTTTGCCATTGTCCTTCTGCTAATGAGCCTCTCGGCCCTCTTCCGCAGCAACCTCCATCTGCTCGTGGCCGGCGTGATGATCAGTTTTGCCGCCTCGGCCCTCATCTCCATCTTCAGTTTCTTCGCCACCAGCGAGGGACTGCAAACCTACGTGGCATGGGGCATGGGGGATTTCGGCAGTGTCACGCTGGAGCGCCTGCCGCTCTTCGCCGCCCTGCTCTTGGGCTTGCTGGCCCTGCTCTTTCTGCAAACGAAAGCGCTCAACGCGCTCTTGCTCGGTGCCGACTATGCCCGCAACCTGGGCATCCATCCGAAACGCGCCCGCACCCTGCTGCTCTTCACGGCGGGGGCCCTCTGCGCGGTGGTCACGGCGCTCTGCGGCCCGATTGCCTTCATCGGCCTCGCCGCCCCGCAGGTGGCCCGCCTCGTCCATCAAACGGCCAACCACCACACGCTCCTCCCCATGAGCCTGCTCTGGGGGGCCAACATGGCGCTCTTGGCGCTCCTCCTCGGCCACGCGGTGCCCGGCGGCCTCACCCTGCCAGTAAATGCCATCACGCCACTGATGGGTGTGCCGGTGGTGATGATGTTGCTAACGAGAAGGGGATAAAACTCCTGACGACTCTACAGACAACTATAAAATCCCAACCAAACACATTTTCCTAACTACAAACCAAATGAACTATTTAAGATTATCCTTGGGCGCCCTCATCCTCGGCTGCGCATTGCCGCTCCACGCCCAACGCGAAGACCAGACAGTGAACCACGACTGGCGCTTCCGCTTCTCCCATCAGGTGGAACGCAACAGCGGAAAGCGGGTGGACCTCCCCCACACCTGGAACACCACGGATGCCCTCGTCGGGAAAATCGACTACAAACGGGGCATCGGCAACTATACGAAGAAAATCTTCATCCCGGCCGACTGGAAGGGACGCCGCCTCTTCCTGCGCTTCGAAGGGGCCAACCAGATAACCAACCTCCTCGTCAACGGAAAGATGGTGGGGGAACACCGCGGCGGCTACGGGGCTTTCGTCTTTGAAATCACCGACCGGGTCAACTACGGAAAGGACAACACTATGCTCGTGCGTGTGAACAACGCCGAGACGCTCGACATCATGCCGCTCGTCGGCGACTTCAATTTCTACGGCGGCATCTATCGTCCGGTACATCTCATCACGACGCAGCAACTTTGCATCTCGCCGCTCGACTATGCCTCGTCGGGGGTCTATCTGACGCAAAACAAGGTGACGGAGCAGCAGGCCGACGTGACGGCCACCATCGCGCTCTCGAATGCTGAAGAGCAGGCTGCCGAAGCGACACTGAAGATTCGCGTGCTCGACGGCAAGAAGGTGGTGACGGAAACGGAACGCACGGTGCGCGTTGAAGGGAAGTCCACAAAGCAGATGGCATCGCTGCCGCTCTCCATCACGAAACCGCATCTCTGGAACGGCACGGCAGATCCTTTCATCTACCGCGCTGAGGTGACGCTCTGTAAAGACGGCAAGGAAATCGACCGCGTGGAACAGCCGCTGGGCTTGCGCTATTTCAAGGTGGACCCCGACAAGGGCTTCTTCCTCAACGGCAAACACCTGAGATTGCAAGGCGTCGACCGCCATCAGGAGCGGGCGGAAGTGGGCAACGCCCTGCGCAACGAACACCACGACGAGGATGCACGCATCATGCGTGAGATGGGTGTCAACGCCGTGAGACTGGCCCACTATCCGCAAGCGGAATACTTTTACGACCTGATGGACCGCAACGGCATCATGACGTGGGCGGAAATTCCATTCGTCGGTCCTGGCGGTTATGCCGACAAGGGCTATGTCGACCAGGAGTCGTTCAAAGCCAACGGACGGGAACAGCTACGCGAAATGATCCGTCAGCACTACAACCACCCTTCTATCATGATGTGGGGCCTCTTCAATGAAATAAAGGAGGACGGCGACAACCCAGTGGAATATGTCAAGGAACTGAACGCTCTGGCACACGCGCTCGACTCCACGCGCTATACGACGGCGGCATCTAACCAAGGCGGCAACCTCAACTACATCACGGACCTCATCGCCTGGAACCGCTACGACGGCTGGTATGGCTCTACGCCGAAAACGTTAGCTTCGTTCTTCGATAACACGCACAAGAGCCGCCCCAACCTCTGCATCGGTGTCAGCGAATATGGTGCTGGAGCGAGCATCTATCATCAGCAGGACACGCTGATACAGACCAACCCGACAAGCTGGTGGCACCCAGAAAACTGGCAGACGGAATACCACATCCGCAACTGGGAAATCATCAGCGAACGCCCCTTCGTATGGGGAACTTTCGTTTGGAACATGTTTGACTTCGGAGCGGCCCACCGAACAGAGGGCGACCGACCGGGCATCAACGACAAGGGACTGGTGACGCACGACCGAAAAGTGAGAAAGGATGCCTTCTTTTTCTACAAGGCCAACTGGAACCCGCAACCGATGGTCTACATCGCAGGCCGACGCAACACGGAACGCACACGCCAAACAACAGACATCCAGGTGTTCTGCAACAGCGGCGCCGTGACGCTCCGCGTTAACGGCAAGACCGTGGGCACACAACGCCCCGACCGCGTCTGTGTCTGCAATTTCAAGGGCATCACGCTCCAGCCAGGTGAGAACATCATTGAAGTGGAGGCGAAAAGCAAAGGCGGACGCCTCTCCGACCGCTGCGTTTGGACGCTGAAGCAATAAGCCTTCCTTCTTACATGCATATAATTATACCCTTTCGGGGGCAATGTAATTTTATTTTATTACATTTGCACCCGAAAGGGTATAATTATATATTCTCCGCAACGCCCAATCGGCTACTTGTTTTGCGGCGAAACACTATTACTTTGCGGCGAAGCATTGTAACGCCTCTGCGGCGAAGCATTGTAGCTCACTTTGCTTGCAAAGTGAGGGGGACGAAGGTTATTGCGAACCCATAGCGAACCTAAGCATTTTCGCGACGTGTCCGTGGCCCTCACTTTGCGAGCAAAGTGAGCTACAGTGCTTCGCCCCACGAAATTCGTCAATTCGTGCCATTCGCCGTTACGCCGTCTGAGGCAAAAATAATTCGAAAATTCATCCACCCAAACACCACGCTTTATGGAAACCTCCATTTCCTCCTTTGTAAAAGAACGCCGCAAGATGTTCAACCTCACGCAAGTTGACCTTGCAGAAAAATCGGGTGTCGGACTGCGCTTCGTCCGCGAACTCGAACAAGGTAAGCCCACCCTGCGCATCGACAAAATCAACCAGATACTGGCCCTCTTCGGTCATGAAGTGGGAGCCGTCCCCATACGCAAGGAAACTGAATAATTCCGAACACCTACTTACCTGCTTACTACATATACTTTTAAACGCCTTATACAATTATACCCTTTCGGGTGCAATATGAAAAGAATATATTTCATTTGTACCCGAAAGGGTATAATTATATATCCTCCGCAACGCCCAATGGGCTACTTGGTTTGCGGCGAAATACTGTAACGCCTCTGCGGCGAAGCATTTTAACGCCTCTGCGGCGAAGCATTGTAGCTCACTTTGCTTGCAAAGTGAGGGGGACGAAGATTATTGCGACCTCAAGCATTTTCGCGACGTGACCGTGGCCCTCACTGCGGCGAAGCACTGTAGCTCACTTTGCTTGCAAAGTGAGGGGGACGAAGATTGTGGCGAACTTAAGCATTCTCGCAACGTGACCGTGGCCCTCACTGCGGCGAAGCACTGTAGCTCACTTTGCTTGCAAAGTGAGGGGGACGAAGATTGTAGCGAACTTATAGCGGACTTAAGCACTTTCGCGACGTGTCCGTGGCCCTCACTTTGCAAGCAAAGTGAGCTACAGTGCTGGCGCCGCAAAGAGCGAACTTATAGCGAACTTATAGCGGACTTATAGCGGACTTATAGCGAACTTAAGCATGCTCGCAACGTGACCGTGGCCCTCACTTTGCGAGCAAAGTGAGCTACAGTGCTGGCGCCCCATCCGCCGCCCCATGAAATTCGTGTCATTCGTTGTTACGCCGTCTGCCCCCCCCATTTTTTTTCGTTGTCCCCAAAAACAAAAGCGCCGGAGCATTCTCCGGCGCTTTTGTCATTATAGCTTTTGTCATTATATATAAATCAGAGCACATTATCTATACATACATCAGAGCGACACCTTCCCGACACTCTCACCTTCATCCGTGCGTGCCTCCACCACATACACTCCTGAGGGGAGTTTCAGGGAGAGGCGTGAAGTAAACGGCGTGAGTTTGTACACCGTGCGCCCATCGGCAGCCACGATATGCACATACGTCAGGACGTGAGCGGCGGAAGAAGTAACCGTCACGCAGCCTTTGTCGGCCTGTATGAGCGGTTGCGTGAAATCCTGTTCCTCTTCCAGCGAAGGACGCTCAGAAGAGAGGATGAAATAACGGCCAGTCGTCACTCCCGGCACCTCCACCTTCACGCAGTCGGCATTGCCATTGCCCCGCAGCGGTGTCACGGCCCCCGTCTGACTGTCGAGCAGCGAGAGCGTCTCGCCAAACGAGCGCATGCCCGAGAACGTGAGTTGCACGGGAGCTTCGCTGTTGCTCAACACGCCCAAGGGGACACGCCAGAGCGAGCGGCGTCGGTTGATGGTGCTCGTGCGGTTGCCAGCCAAAGTATATACCATCGGGATTTCCTGCAACGAGTTGTCGAGCAAGAGTTGCATATCCTCCGCAGCCTCGTAGCCGTTGACCGCTGTGGTGTCTTTCACCACCAGTGCCTCACTCGCCTGCCCGCTTCGCGAAGCGCGGATGCGGAGCATAGGAGCCTCAGCACGTCCGATGGCTGGAGCACGCAGCAGCGTTCCGCTGGTGTGAAGCGATGTCTGCATGTCGGCGGTGAACTTCAAGGTGATGGTGTTTGTTCCTTCCTTGCCTTCCACGAAGAAGCCCTGTCCCGATGGCAGACTCGCGAGCGCGGCCTCCGTCGTGCCGTTCACGGAAATCCATTCTCCGGCATTGGGCTGGCGCATCGCCCCTTCCTGTCCGCCGGCCGTCAGCACCCAATATTTCGCCCCATTGAGCTGGGCCTCATTTTCTTTGAAGAACTCGTTGAGGTCGAGGGCGCAGGCAAACGGGTTGCCAACGAGGAAGAACCTGTTGTTGGCATTCTCGTTCCTGAGCGTCACGGTCAGTTCGGTGCCAGACTTCAACTGGTCGGTCGCCAACTTATGATGATGCGTGCGGTCCACAGGATAAGTCCTCCTGTCCGTCTCGTTCAATTCCGTGTAATAGCCATAGGCCGTGTCTTCCTTCGGCAAACGGAAGAGCGAATTATTGTACTTCTGCGCCCCGATACCGATGCCGTTGACTTTGACAGAGAAGCCACCCTGCGAATAAGGCTCCCGCACGTCGTTGTAGACAGCGCTCCAGTTGGCGGCCTGGTAGATATTCTCCGTCGTCGTGTCCACCTTGGCTTCCTGCGGCTTGTCGGCCGAATAAGGCTCGAGGTAGTAAAGCTTAGGGTTGGCCTTGTCCCAGCTGCGCTGATAAACGGCTGGCGCGAAGCGATGGTAGTGGTCTGTGTTGTACGTCACATTCTTGAAATATGGCGTGGCCTGGCAAGCATCGTTGTTAGGCGCATACCATTCTCCCGCGTAGCTCTGGCGCAGCGGCGAACCGAGGGTGTACCATCGGTCGGGAGTCAGCGCATATTCCACCCACGCTTTCTCATAGCTGAGGCGTTCGGCATGCAGCAATTCGCCACCGCTCTGCACCACGAGGTCCTTACTTTGATAGGGCGTGTAAATGCCGCAAAGGTTGACGCCCTTATCGGCTTCCGGTGCTGCCAGAAGCGCATATTCGATGTCGGGCGTTGCCGTGCGCTTGCCTTCATTACCGACGAAGTTGAGGAACTGGTCGTCGGCGCCAGGATCGTTGGTCTCATAGAGCTGCGGTCCTGCCTTTTTGGGCGTCACGATGACACTGGTGTGAAGCATCGGCACATAGCCCTGCGCCGTACCGTTGTCGGCATTGGCGGCATAGCCCGGCTCCGTATCAGCGTTGAAATGCAGGTCCTCGAGGTCGGCGCGTTGCCAGTTGGCATCGTTCGTCCAGTCGGTGTTTCCGGCTGCTCCCGTCCATTTCTGGTATTTCGGAACGATGATGAGGTCAACGAGCACATTGCCGTCACACACCGTTGTCTGCGCAGTACTGCCTGCATTAAAGAGTTCCCGATAGTTGAAGCGGAGCGTATAGACATATCCCTCGCGCGGCTGGAAATCGCTGTTGAAGACGATGTCGGCATGGGCATGTTCGCGGTCTGCCGTGTCGGCCACGAGCGTTTTGAGTTGGCCCACGATGCGGAAGTTCTGCACACTGATGCCAGCGCGTTCTTCAGCAGCCATCGTTTCATACGCCTTCATATTGGGGTCGTTGGTGCCCGCGAGGAAGACTTCTGGACTGACGCTGGTCAGACCGATGGCGTCTTTCGTCACCGTCTGGATGCCGCGCAAAGGCACGCGCAAGACATTGGCGGCACTGCCGTCGGCCCTGGCCCTCACCTCTTCCACGGCGGCCAAACTGCTGCGCACTGGCACGTTGGTGAGCTTATCGGGATACTTATATTGGGTGCCATGCAGACCGTCGAAGAGCTGCGGTGCCTCTCCGCTCACTTTGATGCCCACCTGCTCCGGATCGTAGCAATATTGCGTGCCGCTGGTGTCTTCGTGGTCAATGGGCACCACCGTCACCTTCAGAATTGTGCCCTGCTTTGTGGCGGCAGGCACATAGATGTTACACGTGTTGTTGAGCAACACGAGCGACGCCACCTTGTCGGCACTGTTAAGCGTGAACTGATGGAGCACGTCGATGACGCTCTGCTCGAGGGTATATCCCTCGTCGTTCTTCGGCGCGGCGCCCACCACGGTGGTGGCTTTGGGATAGAAATGGCGGAAAGCCAAGAGCGCCTCGCGGAGCGAAATCTCGTTGGAGAGGCGGCTTTCGTTCTTTCCCAAGACGCGCCAGGTGGCGTTGTCGACATTGATGCACACGTCGGTGAATGCGCCGCCCACATAATCGCGCCACCAGTCATACTGCACGATGCGCTCGCCGATATTGCCATCCACATCCTCTCCCACCTGCTTGACGCTGAGCGAGACGCTCTTGCCAGCACAGGTCTGGGTTTCGTGTTCAACGGCGGCCTCGTCGTCGGCATCCGTCACCACGCGGATGGGCGACAGCGTGCGGAACTTGCAGCGGACGCTGCATCGCGTGTTGATCTCAAACGAATGGAAGGCATTGGCCAGCGTGACGGGGTCATCGGAGAAGCGCGGCACGAAGAGGAAGTAATAGTCGTGGTTGGGCTTGATTCTCGGCTCCTTCACTTTGTCGCTGATGACGAAGTGGCGCACACCGGCACTGGTGACTTCGCGAGATGCCATGCCGACAGTGGCCGCCACAGCGTCTCTGTATTTGAAGACTGGGAGGGAATCGAAATTGGTTTTAAACTCCACAGAGCGGAAAATGCCTTCTCCAGATACCTGGCTGTTGGGGTCGCCCAAGAGGGCCTTGACGAAGGCGGGCTTCACCTCGGCGTCGGACATACGGTAGAGGCGTTCCTGTCCTTCTGACGTTCCAGTGTCGAAGCCCAATTCGGCGTCAAACATCTCCTTGTCGAGGAGGCAATACCACACTTTTGGATTGTCCGTCAGCACTTCGCCAGTGTTGAGGCCCAACTGGGCACGCACCTGATCGTAGTCGACGGTCATCTTACACAAGGTAAGCTGGTCGCCACAGACTGGAATGGTGCGCTCAATCTGTACTTCTGGCTTCACGCTGAACACCTCGACATCATCAATCAAGATGTCGCCGCCCCTGGTATTGGTACAGGCGTTGTCGATGGTAAGGCGGAAGCTATCGAAGTCGTCAGCATTCTTATTGACGAAGCTGAAATACACCTGTTGCCAGATACCTTTGCCATTATTAGTATTAGGTTCCAACTTATTGGCAAGGGAATCACGAGCTTCGCCCAAGATACTTCCAGGACAGTAAGAATAGAGCGTCGTGGCCTTGCCGTTTTTAAATCCCTGAATGGAGAACACCACGTTGGCCGGACTTTCATCGCCACGGTCTGGACTGCTCATCCATGCCGAAACGAAAAGACGCGAGGCTTTACAAGGCATACCAGCAAAGTCGATAGACGCAATCTTACCGGGAAGGTCGGAAGCGTCAATATAGAGGAAGCCGCTCTGGCTGGCATCATAGTTTTGAGAGCCATACTCATTCTCGTAATACTTCTTAACAGCGAAGAAATTACCACGATTATCTCCCATATTAAAACGATGGGCAACAGTGTAGTTACCCCACGTACACTCAGCAGTTTTACCATCAGCACTATTGAAATCTCCGCCGATGGGCGCGAAGCAATATGAGGTGTTATCGTAGTTGAAGGGATAGCGATATGTCAAACCACATTTCGTACTTGCCCCAGCCACTTTATCAAATCCCGTATAGGTTCCCACAGGTGGCGAGACAAAGGCGTCAAACTCATCGGGGTCGAAGGTGATGGTGGCCACAGGGTCGCCAGTGGCCTTCAGCAAGGCTTCGGGCGAACGCTCCGATTTGAAGCTGCCGTCGCCTTTTTTCCCGATGATTTCGGAATAAATGATGGGCTCAAAATCATCTTCAAACGTCAGATTGAATTTGGCAATCTGATAGCGCGTGCCGTCGCTGGCTTTTCCATACACCTTCAAGGTGCAGCTGCCGGCCTTGGCGGTACCGCGGCCCTTGCCGTTGTCATCGTCCGGATAATTGAAGGCGATGGCGCGGTCGGTACCAGCACCGGCACCGCTATCAAGGAATTTGGCGAAAGTGATGCCGCTGCCCAGGTCGTCCACTTTAACCTCGATTGCCCCATTGTTGACGGCATTCTGAAGATTGTCTTCTGAGGCAATACCACCATTATAAAACCAATAGTCCTGCTTCTGCATATTGAGGGCAACCGAACTGTAATTGAGCGTCACCTTCTTCTTCGGGAAAGCAATGGTGTGCTCTTCATACCATTTATCATTGCTGCCATCATCCTTATACTGGAGCAGTTCGTTGGCAATGGCGCGGGCATTGCGAATGACATAGAGGTTGCGGCCGGTGATGGTCGGCTCCACAATGTTTTGCTTCGAGGGCAGGATGATGTCGCTGGTAACATTCCCATTATATTTGGTGACATTCCCATTATATATGGGGTTGCCGTTGTCGCCGAAATAATCAACGAAATCGCTGTAGGTTGTGAGGTCGCCACCAAGGATGTATTCCCAATCGTCGGGGATGACCTCTGGCATTTGGAAGGTGACATAGTGATCTACGTAATTACCATAATTCTGACCGTTCAATTTCAATTGGTCGCCCACAACAATTCCGTTTCTGTACCGACGGCTACTGGGGAGGTCGAGGTTGAGCACCGAGTCGCTCACGGCCTCGTCGGTCTTGTAGTTATACCAACGCTGGAAGGCCCGCGAACGGGTATTAGCAGATCCTACCATACAGGTAGGCACATAAAGCACGCGCGTGCTCTCTGCCTTGAGATAGTGGGTGATGGTGTAAGTACTCGTCTTCTGCATCATCTTCCCAGTATAGGGATTCTTGGTCCATCCGCTTTCATCGCGTTGGATAAAACCAGTCATCGGGTCGGCGGTAGCCTCGTGCGCCTGCTTGACAAACCAAGAGCGCTTGGGGAGTACTTCGTAATCGGAATAGTCTTCCGGAACGGGGATGGGTTCGAAGTTGAGGCAGATATTTGGGTCTGTTTGAATGTCTGAATTCCAAAAAATGATAGTATTTCTGTTGGCGTCTGCACCACTCAAATTCATGCTTTGACCAATCTTTCCTTCTGCATTCAACCCTCCGACGATGGTAAGTGCATAGCGTTGCTTGCTGGAGATATATTTGACACTGAAATGAACAGCTCTCTCAGGGTCGTGCGTCACGTTAAAACCATTGCCGCTTAAACACACATAATATTTATCTTTGCTCATCAAGACAACATCGTCCTTATTCTGACCCACCAAGGCCCACATCTGGTCGTTGACGAGTTTCTTGTCGTTTTCGGCGAAGACCACCTTGCTGGTGCCATTGCCGTCGCTGACATATTTATTCCCCGCCTTATCAAAGCAGATGAAGTTGTAGTAATATTTTCCTTCTGCGGCATCAGAGAGTTCCGGACACGTTAGGCGTCCGAAGGTGAAGCAGAGCGTATGCAGCTTTTGGGTTTCATAAGTGGAGAATGACAGCATGGCGACCGTGCCGTTGGTAACGTCAGAAACACCGAGACAATTTTCGGGTTTGCCCTCTGGCTTGCTGCCATCGGCGTTCAACTGGGCGAAACACCAACTGACAGTGCCGTCCTCGTCTCCGTGGTTGAGCCAGAGATAGAAATGGGTGGCCTGTGCCTTGTCTGTGGTGAGGAACACGTTGCCCTCTGCATCCGCACCGATATATTGGCCATGACCATTGCGCAGCACGAAGTCGTCCTTGGTGCCGATGTTCTTCCAACTGTTGTTGGCGTCGTCTTCTGAGGCAGATGCCTTGGCCTTCAGCGCCGTGCCGTCAGCCGTGAGTTCAAGTTTCGGCGTAAGTTCGTCGAGATTGATATTGCGGAAAGCACCGCCCGCCTCTTCATAGAAATCGGGGGTGATGTCCACTGGGAAAATATAAAGAAAGTTGTTGCTGTTGTTCGGGCCTTGCAGCGACAGACTGACGGTTTTCGGATTGCCTCCTCCGCTGTAGCTGTGGGAGATGAGATTGCGGCTGTCGTTGACATCGGGCAATTCAATTTGCCAGTGGATGTAATTGCCAGAAGTTTCAACGAGGCGGATGCGCGTAGCATCTTTTTTATCTGCCACCGCCACGAAGGTGTTGCTGCCCGTGTCGTATTTCAAGAAGTAGCGGTTGTAGGCGCTCTGCAAATAGCCGTCGCCCTTGCCCTGTCCGTCTCTGATAAGCACCCACAACTGGCACAGGTTCTTCTCCTCATAAGGTTTCAGAGAGATGGAGTTAGTAGCATCCTCCATGTGGTAGGCATAGCGGTCGCCCCCAGCAGTGCGGATGCAATAGAGTTGATAGTCCGCACCGCCTAACGACGGGATGGGAAGCTCTGGCGCAATGATATACGGGCGTAGGTCGACCGCCGAATTGCGGGTGTTGGGGGCCGCCCAGCAAAGAACACCTTCTTCGCCGATGCTGAGGGCCTGCTGGTCATCGGTAGAACAGAGGTCGTAACGCACGCTGTTGTTGTTCTCGTAGTTGTTCACATTATACACGAACGTATAGGCATTAGCTTTTTGGTTGCTGACGCCGAACTGCTTATTTTTTTCGTCGTAGGTGAGATAGAAGCCTGCACGGTTGCGGATATGCTGCCCTTCAACCACCCATTGGTAGAGGCGTGCATCCTTGTCAGACGCGAGGATATCACGTGCTTTTACGCGCGGTTTTTTGGCCTCGTCATAGTCCATAATGAGGGCTCGCTGGCCCATAGCTGGAAAGACGAAGTGGTAACTGGTGGTGTTGGCCGCGACGTCGACAAAGGTCATACTGGTATTTTTCCCAACCTTTTCTGCACGCCCAATGAAATTATCACTATCAGATGGACGAACAAAGTAATGATTCGTGCAATTATAGAGCGACCAAAGCCCGTCGAGCGATGCGTCTGGCTGATCGGCCACATCGCAGATTTTGTAAAGGCTGTACGCATTCGTAGTCGTGTTGACCTTGTGCTGATAACCATCCGTGTCCGGGTTATAGCTGATATAGTTGCCTGCGGTGCTTCTGATGTAAACGTCGCCGTCGTCATTGGCTTCTTCAAGTATCCAGCAATATCTTCTCAACGGGAAAGGCGCAACAGGCGATTTCAGCAAAATGTCGCCAGGCGTGTTGTCCTGCAGATATTCGCTGCCGTTTTGGAAGAAGTTTAAAGCATAGTAATGCGGATTGGCACTGGTGCTGACATAAGGGTTGACGAGTCCACCTTCGATGTTTTCTGCAAGGCGCACCACGGCATAACGGGAGTTTTTCTTCACGAGCTGCAATTTCCCGTTTTTCACGCCGAGGGTGTTATACGTACCAGTAACACCGCGAAGCATAGCGTTGTAACGTAAGCCTCCAGCAATATTGTAGGTACCGCCTTGAACATGCGCAGGAACAACATAATAGGTGTTTTGGTCAGCATCAAACACGCTGGCCTTGCTGCGGTCGGTCACGCTGGTGAACGTCTCGTCGGCGGCATCATAACGGAGAAAACGGTCTGCTTTATTCTTCAGATTGAAGCCATTGACTATGCCTGCACCATCCATAATAGGCTCGAAAGTCCATTGGTAGCCATTGCCTTCAAGTTGCTCCGTGGTGGTGGCAACGGCCTTGATGTTCTGGCCGTCGTCGTAAAGCACAACGCGGCCGCAGCCCGAAAATTGCAGGTAGTCGTAATCTGAACCACGTTCCGATTCTTTGAAGCTCAGGGCATTATACTTCGACGTACTGTTGCAAGCCTGCAAGGTGTATGGGGTCATACCAGCCTGCAAGCCGAGGCGATGGTTGTCATCGCCCGAAAGCGCCATATCAATGGTCCAATATTCGGGCTGTTCGTCTGTCTGCTTGAGGCGGAAGACGGTGGTCTCATTGACATCTAACGTTTCGAAGTTGAAACGGCCTTCTTTATATATCAAGTATTCTCCCGACTGATTGACGAGGTAGAAATCGCCCGTTTTGCTGTTTGCATGCCTGGCAGCCTCGAGTTTCCAGTTCTGACTCGCACTGGTAGGCTCGAACTCCTTTCTCGTAACAGGATTGTCATAGCCCGTGCCAGTCAATGTCAGACGGGCATCGCCCTTGGGATTGGCCTTAAACTGCAACTTGTAATAATAGACATTTCTGATGTCTGAGAATTTAGGGGCCACTGCGCCCTTCACCTCGTTGGTGCTGTCGAGAATGCGCACCACGCCATAGAAGGAATTGGCCTCGACAATGACGAGCTGACCATCTTTGACGCCAAGGGCCTTGGAAGCATCGTCTGCCAAGGTCAGCACATCGTGTCTGTCGTCGTATGCACTGCCACAAGGAAACAACCTCAAAGCCTCATCGCGATTGGTGGTCACGGTGAGGACATTGCCTGCTTGTTTCAAATAGTTATCGCGGCCGCTTTTAAGCACATACGCGCCGCCAACCTGCTCCAACGTCCACTGATAGCCAGCAACTTCTGAGCCAACAGGCTGCATGGTGACGCTGGTGCCATTGTCGTAAATGGCGGTGGCGGCGTTGGCTGAGAATTGGTAGATATGGGGGCCGGTGGAAGGAGGGGTGGAGATGAAGCGCATGGCTTCGGCTGGGTTTAATGTACTTCCCATTCCGACATCTGGATTTCCACTACCATAAGGGAATACGTATTTTGTCGTTTGGGTATTATACAAGACAAAAGCTTCCTGGTATTTACCATCTGTTTGATCTGCCACATCGCAAATGCGGTATTTACATACGTCGGATTTATTAGACGTAGCGTATTGACGATCACCACTCTGATACATGTAATTCCCGTCAACACTCTTGATATAGATGTCTCCTTGTTCATTGGCCTCATAAACACTCCACTTATAGGCACGCAGGTTTTTGGCAGACGGTGTGGGGTATTTCTGTAGTTTATTCCCTGCCCCTGCGTCCTTGACGCATTCCGAACCGTTTCCTAACAGCTCCATATAATACCAATGCACCTCGCCTCCTTCGCTGCTGACAAACGGAGTGACCTTGGCGCCCTTGACATTATTGGCCAAGCGGATACAGCCATAGCGGGAATTTCTCACTGCCCAAAAGAATTGGCCATTCTTCACGCCAAGAGCCTTGCCGCCATAGACAAGGTCATAACGAGAGCCGCCATACGTAGCAGAGGAATAGGTATTCTCCGTCTTCGTAAACGTCGCCGCCTGGTCCTGACTATTGGTAAGCGTGAGTTCGGCAGTCACATACATGCCCTCCTTATTCTTCAAGCGCACGTTATTTCCCGACACATTCTCAAGCGTCCACTGGTAGCCGTCGCCAGCAGGAGCGTCTTCCGTTGTACTGACAACGGCAAGCGCACCGTCCTTGGCGAGCAACACCGTACGGCCATTGCCCGAAAACTGAAGATAGGTATATCCCTGGGCAAAGACACTGGAGATGCCTGCAACAAGACTGAAGAGAAGCAGCACGAAAGCACGCTGCAAAGTATGTGGGTTCAATCGTATTTTCATAACACGAAGTATATATGGATTTAGTATTTGTTAGCTTTGATTATGCGGCGAAGCATTGGAACGAACTCTGCGGCGCCAGCACTGAAGTGTCCTCTGCGGCGAAGCACTTTAACGTCCTTTGCGGCGAAGCACTGTAGCTCACTTTGCTCGCAAAGTGAGGGGCCCGAAGATTATAGCGAACCTATAGCGGACTTATAGCATGTTCGCGACGTGTCCGTGGCCCTCACTGCGGCGAAGCATTGTAGCTCACTTTGCTTGCAAAGTGAGGGGGACGAAGATTATTGCGAACCTATAGCGGACTTATAGCATGTTCGCGACGTGTCCGTGGCCCTCACTGCGGCGAAGCATTGTAGCTCACTTTGCTTGCAAAGTGAGGGGCCCGAAGATTGTGGCGAACCTATAGCGGCCTTAAGCACTTTCGCGACGTGTCCGTGGCCCTCACTGCGGCGAAGCATTGTAGCTCACTTTGCT
>ENA-OURN01000389-OURN01000389.1-human-gut-metagenome-genome-assembly--contig:-NODE-389-length-19161-cov-101.832_pt1 | contig 19161 bp, 25 predicted proteins | sample MGYA00242099_ERZ508987 | MGnify/ENA primary metagenome ERZ508987 (study PRJEB26280, sample SAMEA2531405) | human gut metagenome | biome: human gut; feature: human-associated habitat; material: faeces... | reverse complement strand
TTTTGTCGCTTTGCAAGCAAAATCCCACTAAACCCTATAGGTTGCGGATTTGAGGTTTAATATAAATCTTATCCTATTTTACTCTTTTCTACCTGATATTTTGTATCTTTGCAAACAGGTGGCATCTTGCCATCAGAATCATCATCTTGAGTTATGAGAAAAATCATATTCATCGTATTAATAACAGTAAGTATTATGATGGAAGCTAAGATTCGCAAACCTGCTGTAGCAGGAAGTTTTTATGCTGGCGATGCCAAAGAACTCCGCCAGGATGTTCAGAATTGTTTCTCTAGGTGCAAGAACCCTTTAATGGAGAATGTACAGGCAGTAATCGTACCTCATGCCGGCTACGTGTTCTCCGGGGTGACTGCAGCATCGGCATTTGCTGCCATCAATCCGGATGCTGAATATGAGCACATCTTTCTCCTGGGACCTAGCCATCATGTGTATTTGGGGAAGGCATCAGTAAATACAGGTGCTTCTGCCTATGCCACTCCTCTGGGAAATGTTCCTGTAGATACCGCGCTCTGTAAAGACCTTATGGAAAAGAGTGATGCTATTACTTATGCTCAAGAAGCACATGAGAGCGAACATTGCCTGGAGGTGGAACTACCATTCCTGCAATATCACATGAAAAAGATACCATCTATTGTTCCTATCATCATTGCCACGCAGGAATTGACGACCTTGAAGAAGATTGCTGATACCCTGAAGCCCTACCTGAATGAGAAGAATCTTTTTGTTATCAGCAGCGACTTCTCGCACTATCCTGCATACAAGGATGCTGAGATTGTAGATGGACTTACAAAAGATAGCATCATGACAGGAAAGGTAGAAGCATTTGTGAACGCCACCCTTCACAATCAGGAGCTTGGCATTGACCATCTGGCAACGAGTGCATGTGGCATGGCTCCTATTGCCACATTGTTGATGATGACAGAAAATGAAGCAAATATCAAGCCACATCATGTTATGTACTGCAACTCCGGTGATTCCCCATATGGCGGAAAAGACAAGGTTGTAGGGTATCATTCTTTTGTTTTTACTACAGAAACCTGTGGTTTTGATTTAACTTCTGAAGACCGAAAGATGCTCAAGTCTATCGCTTATCATACCATCAAGGCTACTCTTGAAGGTAAGAAGTATGAGCCAGGCAAGTTATCTGATGTTCTTCTTACAAAGTGTGGAGCCTTCGTCTCTCTGCACAAAAAGGGAAGACTCAGAGGTTGCATCGGACATTTTGGTGAAGACATGCCACTATATCAGGTAGTTGAGCACATGGCAAAGGCGGCAGCCTTTGAGGATCCACGCTTTTATGGGGTGACCATGGAGGAACTGGATGATATTGATATCGAAATCTCAGTACTCACGCCGATGAAACGCATCCAAAGTATAGATGAGTTTGAACTGGGCAAGCAGGGTATTTTCATACGCAAGGGCTATCATACGGGTACTTTCCTTCCACAGGTGGCTGATGAAGTATCATGGACCAAGGAAGAATTCCTGGGACATTGCGCACAGGATAAGGCTGGAATAGGTTGGGATGGCTGGAAGACAGCTGAGCTTTATACTTATGAGGCTATTGTATTCTAGTAGCCGATATTCAGATGATTGTGTAATCATGAAATGGTTTGGGTATGAAAGAATGTTGTTTTTATCAGAAAGTTGATGGGGGAGGTGAGTATACTTCTGATACAGTAAGGTGCGAATTATGTCCCCACTGTTGTGTTATCTTGGAAGGCAAGCATGGAAAATGTGGCAGCAGATGGAATTTTAACGGAAAGCTTTACTCTGTTGTTTACGGTAAACCGTGTGCTTTGGCAGATGATCCTGTAGAGAAGAAACCGCTGAATGAATTCCATCCCGGAACCCGATGTCTGTCTCTGTCCTGTACAGGTTGCAACTTCCGTTGTCTCAACTGTCAGAACCATGATATCTCGCAGGTACTTCCGTCTGCTGTAGATTTCTACGAGTTGTCTCCATCTGATATTGTAGATATTGCTGTCAAGCATCATTTGCCGGGCATTGCCTATACCTACACAGAGCCTCTTACCTATTATGAGTACATCTATGACATCGCCAAGGAGGCTCATTCCAGGGGGCTTTGGAATATCCTGGTATCTGCAGGTTACATCAACCCGGAGCCTCTTAGGGAGATAGTTTCACTCATTGATGCTGCCAATATCGACCTCAAGGCATTCTCTGAAGATGTGTATCAGAAGCAATGTGGCGGTCATTTACAGCCTGTATTGGATACGCTTTTAACGATGAAGAAAGCAGGAGTGCATCTGGAGATAACAAACCTGCTGATTCCTGGGGTTAATGACAGCGAGAGCATGATAAGAGATATGTGCAGTTGGCTCAGAGACAATGGTTTTGCCGATTGTCCTCTTCATTTTAGCAGGTTTTTCCCACAGTACAAGATGCAGGATTCTGTACCTACACCTACTGAGACTCTTTTTACTGCCCGAAGGATTGCACAGGAAGAAGGGATGAGAAAAATATATTTAGGAAATATTTAACACAAAAATATAGATTGAAATGAACAAAACAGCATTAATTACAGGAGCCAACAAAGGTATTGGCTTGGGAATCAGTAAGTATCTAGGGTTAAGTGGCTGGGATATCATTATCGGTGCCCGCAATGAAGCAAGAGCCTTGGAGACTATGAACAAGTTGAAAGATGCAGGATGTACAGTGCTTGGTTGGGTGAAAATTGAACTCTGTGATCTCGACGGCATCAGTTTGGCGACAAAGGAGATCAATGATAAATATCCTTCACTCAATCTTCTAGTGAACAATGCCGGTATTCCTGGTGATATGTCGAAGACCAGCTGGGAGACAGACATGAAGGATATCAAGGAGACTGCTGACGTAAACTACTTTGGCACCTTGGCCGTGACTCAGGCCCTTCTTCCGCTCATCAAAGCCAACAAGGGTAGAATCGTCAACATCACCGTTCCTAGTGAAATCAGTCCGTATTGGCATCCTCTGGCTTACGTGGCAAGCAAGGCTGCCCAGAATGCCATGATGGGTGTGATGGCAATGGAGTTTGAGCAGAACAACATACCTGTTGAGATTTTCAGCGTACACCCTGGTCCAACTACCACTGATTTGAATGGCAACATGGCTTTGCCTGGTTTCCATACAATTGATACAGTAGGCGAGAAGTTTGCAAAGCTCATCAATGATGGACAGTCCCATAATGGCGAATTCATAGAATTGTATCCTATCGTGAAGGAAGATTAAGGAAGGATTATCATTTCCTTGAACTATTAGCGATGTGAGAAATTTACAGACAAAGCTAACATTTGAAAGTGAATTAATGTATGGGATGGATAGATAATAGAATAGCAGAATACTACCAATGGCAGAAAGATAACACAGCTATTAGAGAGGATAAAGGTACAGGATGGTTTTCTGTATCTACACCTTTTGTGGGGGTATTAAATGACAATATAGAAATTTTTGTCAAGAAAGAATCCGAGACAAAAATTTTACTTTCGGATGATGGTGAGACCATTGAAAAATTATTTCTCTCAGGAGTAGATGTGTTACGTTCACAAAAGCGTAAAGATTACATGCAAAAGGTTGCCAATAACTTTGGCATAAAGATAACACCAGAAGGAGAAATTGTCACAGAATCCAATGGTGCTGATTTTGCAAGGAAAATGCACAATTTTATGTCTGCTATATCATCAATATCTGATATGTCAAGGCTCTCGAATAATAAATAATAGAGGAGCGGTGCATAGCATTGCTCCTTTCTTTTTCTCTGAGGTATGTGCTCATATTGCTTTTTAATCCATTGAGCTTAGTTATGAAGAGATTCTTTTGGCTTCTCTGGAAGGGCAGTAGGCGGTATTGAGTTCCTTCGACCTATCTACTGAGGAAATGACGGATGCCTTGCCTTTGCTTTATCAGAATGGTTATCTGACTATCAAGAAATTTGAACCGATGTTTCGAGAATATACGTTGGGAATTCCAAATAAGGGGTATGCGATGGACTGCTCAATTCATTTGAGTACCATCGGCAGAGCTGATGCCGTGATACACATGCTCTGCAAAGCCTTCATGATGACTTCTGTCTCTTTCTTGCGGTCGCAGAAGTATTCTGCTCCCTTATATCCGTAGATAACAAATGGGTTATTCAGCTGTTCCATAACGTTTAACATCTATTTCATGTTTTATGTTACATGTTTTATGGAATGCAAAGGTACGACTTTTTATATAACTATCGCCACTTCTTTTCCTAATAATTTTTAAAACTTAAATTTTGCCTATTTTTACTCCTTTATCTCTTTATTATTTCTTTCTAATAACTAAAGATATTTAAATATTTAACCCGATATTTGGCGATAAATAAAGAAATAACTATATTTGCATCATGATTACGGAATATGGTATAGAGGCAAAATCTAATTCTGAGATTATATCAGAATTGGGAGGACGATTCAAGCAATATCGTCTGTTCAGCAATCTCACTCAGAAAGAGGTGGCTGTAAAGGCTGGTGTGAGCATTTTCACCATTAGCCAGTTTGAAAATGGCGAAGCTAAGAACATAGGCTTTGGCACTATTCTTTCTCTGTTGAGGAGTATCGGATTCCTGGAGGAAGCAGAGAAACTCTTGCCGCCACTGCCAATGCTGCCTAGCCAAGTGAAGAAAATGAATGAAAAGAAGGAAAGGGTAAGACATGAAAGATAATGTTGTGCTGGTAAATTTGTGGGATAAGAATGTGGGCTTGTTGTCTTGGGATGACAAGCGCAGCTGCTCTGTCTTCCAATTCGACCAGGATTTTATTCAATATGGTTGGAATATTGCACCATTGGTAGCACCGCTAGATTCTGTTTATGTTCAAAGAACTTTCCCTATGTCTGGAAACAGAGAAAAACTTTATGCAGGTTTGCCTGAGTTCATAGCAGATTCTTTGCCTGACCATTGGGGAAATGTGGTCTTTCAGAAATGGATGGAAGCCAATCATCTGCAATCAAAAATGGTAAATGCAGTGGATAGACTGTCTTTCATCGGTAAGAGAGCAATGGGTGCCTTGGAATTTCAGCCTGCTCATATCCAGGAGGATGCATCTGTAAATATAGAATTGGCTTCGCTTTATGAACTTGCCACTAAGATATTTCTAGACAGGCAGGATGTAAGCATTGATATGAGCAACAGCCTTATCATGGAAGATCTGTACAAGGTGGGAACTTCCGCTGGTGGTCAGCGTCCTAAGGCGATTATTGGCATGGATGAAACTACGGGTATTATTCGTTCTGGTCAAGCCGATTTGCCAGCCAACTTTAAACATTATATATTGAAGTTTGATACAAGCAGGAAGAATGAACTTCCTTTTACCAGGGTAGAAATGGCTTATTATCTGATGGCCAAGGATGCCGGTATCAACATGATGCCTTCTCGTTTGGTAGAGATTGAAGGAACCCAGAATTTCCTGACACAGCGCTTCGATAGGATAGAGGGCAGAAAAATATATACTCAGACTTTAGCTGCCATGAGTTCCTTGGCTGATACTTACGAAGATTTGTTTGTGGTGGGTAGAAAACTGAATTTGTCTGCAGAAGAGCAGAGTCAGCAATATAGGAGAATGGTGTTTAATGTTCTTGCAGAGAATGTTGATGACCATACCAAGAACTTCTCATTTATGATGTATCCCAACGGAGAATGGCATATATCACCAGCTTACGACATTGTGTTTTCTGCTGATCCAGATTCACATTTCTACCGTTACCATGAACTTACAGTTCTTGGAAAGCGAAAGAATATAACGAAGCAGGATTTGCTGCTCTTTGCACAAAGACAGGATATCAGTAATGCTTCTCATATCATTGAAGAAGTGGAAGCTGTGGTGATGAACTTCAAGTCTTATGCAGAGAAGGTGGAAATCGATGAGCGCTGGATACGCAAGATAGAACAGGTTCTGAAAGAATAAGAAGATAAAGGAGAATTTGAAAAAGATAATCCGAAACAGAAATATTGGCAGCTATCTGTTTCGGATTTTTCATTCAATATGGCATTCATATTGAACTCTATTATCTTTTGTTTTGAGTCTTTGAGGTTATTATCTAGCCATTTCGTATATCTTGACGAGTTCTGCTACCTGTGTTTCTGTGTTACGACCGAACACCACCTGAGTGGGTGCATAAAAATTGAAATTCTTCATATATCTGTATTTAATTGAATACGTTATACTTATCTTCCTATTTGATGAGGTGGGAAGGATGGACCACGTCAGTATATATCAGATTCTTCTGAGATTTGATGCCCTTCTTCTTGAAGAGTTCTCTCACCGTGACGAATCGGTAGCCTCTCAGCTTCAGTATAGGGATGATTAAATCCACTGCTTCCACGGTTGCTTCATTTCCCTCAAAGTCATGGAGCAGAAAGATGAGTCCGTCCTTTGCACTTTGGTTCATTCGCCTTACTCGTTCATCAGCTGCAACTTAAGATATCCAGTCCTCACATCCTTCGCCACAGATAAACCCTAGACAGATGTTGTCATACATGGTTTGGTTGACATTGATATAGGGTGGACGGAAAAAGACTGGCGATTTACCGACATATTTCTTAACGAGAGAAGAAGTAGTCTTCACTTCATAACGGATGGAATCAGCAGAGAGTTGTGACATGGGGCTATGTGTAAGACTGTGATTCTCGATATCATGACCTTCCTTTTGAGCACGAATCATGACCTTGGCACTCTCCTGGGTGATGTTTTTTCCTATCACGAAGAAGGATGCCTTTACCTGATGTTTCTTGAGCACATCAAGCACGTTATTAAAAGTATTAAATGTGTTAAACTTTATTCTACTTTTTACATAAGTTACACAATCCGAACAAACGGATTGCTGTACCTTACAGGACATAACGAGTGCCCACTATTGACTATCCTACTGACATAGGAATCGCCAACTACTTTCCGCATGATGTTCAATGCCCCATTCTGGTCGGCATTAATAAGTTTACCTATGGAAGAACAAAAGAGTCCTCTCTTAGTTCTTCTTCCAAGGTATTCTTCATGTTTTCCTATTGGTTCGAGAGCCAGTGCATCACATTTACTTGTGTAGTTTTCTTCATGTTCCACGAAGTCAATGCCAACCATTTCGCACTTGTATCTTAGATAGGAGGTTAATCTCGCAAAAGGCATCTGAACAAACTTCTGGTTGTTCCTCTTGCCCATGCCGGATTCCTGTTTCCATCCGGCATTGTAGCCTACAATTAACCTACCTATCTTTTTCTCTACAAGCATGTCAACAATCTGGCGGCTGACCTTTTGGAAAGCATCCTCAAAGTAGCGGTCTCGCTTGTCGTACATACGAATGATTCTTCTTGTGCTTCGCTTTATGCCTTGCTTGTCTTTAATGGACTGCAAGTGAGAAAGTGTTTTGTTAAAATATTGATTATATGATTTGAGATATTTTCCGCTGAAGATAACACACCCTTCTTCAGTCACCATCGTAGCGAGATTATCAAGTCCAAGGTCAATGGCTGCGCATTTGTCAGTATCAACATCTGCGTGCTGTACGTCGTAGTCATAAACAATCTCAACCTTGATATTATGTCTATTAGGGAGCATACGCACCTGATTAAACTTGACAATGCGACTGCTGTATTTCTCCCATTGAGGAATATCTACGAACAAGTCCTTTGCAAGTTTTATGCGTCCATCCTTGATACTGCATGACTGATTGGTATAGTACAAGTTGAACATACCACCGCGCTTGCGATAATGCGGCATCTGTGGCATGGCTTTATACTTCTCTGGGTGTTTCTTCCAATCCTTGATGCTCTTGCAGTATGCCTTCATATTCTTATCCAGAACACGGAGTATCTGCTGTGAACACTGAGACTTCAACAACTTGTAATTACATTCGCCTTCGAGGTTGGTGACACCCTTAATGAGTTTATCCATGTCGTTATACCACGTCCAAACACCGTCAGCATCGAGACGCTGACGGAACAGATAGAGAGCCTGGTTATACAGGTTGTTCGATATGCGGAACAATCTGTCTAACTCATCTGTGTGGCGTATGTAGAATTTATAGACTAATCTCATTTTTTAAGTCTTCTTGTACTATTTCTAACTTGCGTTTTCTTCTCTTGCTGTACATCTTCATGGCGAAGCAGTGCAGCAAAGAAATTATCTCTTCAAAGATTTCGGCTTCGTCGGATTTGTCATCCGAATCATTAATCACAACTATCTCGCATCCAAACTCAGCAAACAGTCTCTGAAACATATCGAAAGATATTCTCGAAAGTCTATCTTTATATGTTATGTAGAGCTTTGCAACTTTGTAACTAAGAATGTCATCAAGTAGTAATTTGAATTGCTTGCGGTCGAAGTTCATACCACTTGCTACATCCTTGTATGACTTGTTGACCTTTATTCCGTTCTTGTTACAATAACTAATCAGCGTCTGCTCTTGATTTACGAGGTCTGCTTTCTGCTTGGCTGTTGAGACTCTTGCGTAAGTGACATTCAGTCTCTCATTGGCAAGACCAGCCTTGCGGTAAACATCGTCATCATTGTAATCATAGAAACCGTTTGGCAACTCGACTACCCTAATCTCTTTATTCTGTACATATTTTACCAAAGTTTGGCGTGATATGTGTAATATCTTCAACACTTTTGCACTTTTCATGTTGCAAAGTTAAGAAGAATAATTCAATTATCAAAATATTATTTCATAATTTTCATATTATTTGTTATTATATGAACTGTAGTGGTTGTGTTCGGAGCATCGTCAAAGCTGAGTGCCACAAGCTTTTCCTGAGCCTGAGCCATCCACATCTGAAGGGTCAGAAACAACAAGAATGATAATTTCTTCATTTTCATCGTTAAGTGTTTGCTACGATTATGGGGCAAAGATAAGAAAAATATATGAATGCCGTATCTCCTTTGAATTATTTTTTTGATTAATTTGCCCTTTTTAGGGGGTATGAGTGGCCTTTTTTACAAATCAACAGTTAAATAACGCAAATATGTCAAATAAACTGAATTTTTTCTTTCTTTTTCTCTTTCTTTTATATATTTTCTTTATCTATTTCTTTCTTACTGTTACCAATAAATGTACCTGTTAACAGCTCTTAATCAGATTTGGTGGCTTCAACTATTCTGTCTATATTTGCAGACGAAAATCGGAGTATCTGAAATAATAAGGAGTATATGAATAGAGCAAACAGCAAGCCGGCTGATCTCATACTCAGAATGTATGAGTCGGTCATCTTCCCGGGGAAATGCATACATCTTACTGGGGAGAAAAGAAGAAGTCTGCGTTCTGTATGGGCGTATGATATTTCCTATCTATATCCACGCATGGAAGATGGAATAGATTGGATGAAGTTCGGGCTATTTGAATCCCAAAAGCTCGATAGAAAGGTGCCATTCTACAATAGGCAGCAGGAACTGTTTTTGAAGATGGCAGAGAAGAGCAGCTGGATTGAGCAGTTTGTGGAATATCCTGAGGAGATTGTATATGAGGAGGAATTCACGCTTACATTCACCCCCGACTATATGATGGTCTTGGAGGATGGAAGTGTAGTGATGGTAATGCTGGTGCCTTACCGTCTTTTCTCTACACAAACAGTACAACGCAAATGGTATGCCCTGATGGAATATTGCAAGATTCATGGCTATGGATGCGTACTGTTTGACATGGTAAGGGGTATCAGTTTGAAATGGTTGCTTCATTTATGGGAGAAGAAGGACATGGAAAAGTTTGAAAAGGAAGTACTGGAAGCGATGGATGATAGAAAGAGCCATTGGATAAACAGTATCACCCTGGGCAAGATCATGAAGAAGCATGGTGCCAATCTTTGTGACATTCAGGTTCTTGTTTTCAGGAACAAGCTCCTCTATGTTCCCAAAGGTCAGAAAAGAAAGATAGGACTCATCAGACAATATACTGATGATATGTTTGATTCACAACTAATTATAGACGCTCATGACAAGGATTATCACACATCAAGAAGAGACTCTTTACGAGTTAGCTGCCAACTCTGAAAGCTTGGATTTCTGGAAGGCATTAGGCTTCAGGATTATAGGAACGAGTGAACGAGAAGACGAGTTCTATCTAAGAAAGACTTGTTCTTTCGGTATCAGGCAGCAACTGGGTGGGCTGGCCATCATACAAAGCAAGGGAAAGGAAGGTATAGCCAACAGATGGGGATGCATTCTGCTAGCTTGCCGATTTCAGAAGATTGAGTTATTTGCCTGTGATGAAGGAGAAGGGGTTCAAAAACTGCATTTCGTCGGTTACAAGGAGGGAGAAATGGAGATTTACGAATTTGATGGCAGCAAGCCCACCAAAATATTGGTACTGAAGCAGCTCTCAGCGTGATGTGATTTTTCTATCATGTTATTGTTCTTCCACATGGAGAACCTCACCCTCTTTATATCCTGGTGGCATGCCTTCACCGATACGCTTTTTCCGTGCAAAGGTAAGGCTGCTCCGCCAGATACCAAGTACCCCTCCATGCGAGCTATGAAGCTGGAATCTTTCTTGGCAGCCTTCCGCAATTCCGTCGGAATAGGGTATTCCAAGCAAGATTCCAGCTTCATTACTTGGCTTTCTGGCCTGTGCGCAGCCAAATGGGGGGCACGAAAAAGGCTATGGTGTGAAGGTTATGCCGGAATGTCATAAAAAAAAGTTCGATTTTCTGTGGAAAAACAAGTTTGGAAAAAAGGCTTGTGTTCAGGAAATCCAGAATTTTTTCTTTTTGAGGTCAGTTCAGGGGGCATAGAAATCAATGTGAGTTCAAACAGGTTGATGGAGTGAGCGTAAATGGATTGGCATCAGATTTTGGGGAGAATATACGGCAATGATGTATGCATCCGTACACATGATGCAGGTATACCATAAGTGTTAAAATATTAATTTAATTGTGCAGAGGAGGTTGATGTGGAGTAAAACCATTACCTTTGCATGCACAAAAAAAGATAGAAAGAATGAAAGCAAAAGAGATTATCTGGAAAGAGGTAAGTGTTTTGCCACATAGTGCAAACGCATATCCAAAGGGAAAGCCCTATAAGGGACAGATGATGATGGGGAGGGTATTTCCCGTCAGTAAGGCCCAGGCTATGGCTTTTGTAGAGATGGGATGCTGCATAGCGGAAATGAACTCCGAGGATGTAAGCATCGTAGAGAAACTGCTTGATAAACACCACTTGGAGGGAAAATACCGATATGTGGGAGATAAGAGTTTCGTAAAACTCATCAACCAGAGCGATTTAGACAGGGCATTGAAGGCGGAGTATGCCTTTTAATACAAATAAAGCCCCTTGACTCCTTTCGGAATACAAGAGGCTGAACCAAAGGAATTTCCTTGAGATGAAATGTGGAAGTTTCACAGCGCAAAGATACAGAAAATATCTTGTAAAAGCAAAAGAAATTGCAGATAGTTTAGGATTTTGAAAGAATATTAATAACATTTACAAAATATTGAATGATATGAAGAATCTAATGATGGCAATGGTGGGTGTGGTCACCTGTACAACAAGCATGGCACAAGGAATCCAGGAACCTGAGTATATCGGTCAGGTGGCACTGGTGCAATCAGACAGCAGCCAGGTGGTCCTAGTAAAGGAAGAGGCAGAAATGAAGACCAAGACCTCTGGTTTTGGATACATTCCTATTCCGGGAAGCAGTTTGCTGGACAAGGGTAAGACTTTCTTGAGGATACTTCACCTAACAAGATAGCCAAGGGAGAGGTACAACTCATTGTAAGAGTGAAGGACAACAACGAAGATCCGAAGAACTCCATTGGGGTATTCCAGTTTGAGACCAAGAAGAAAGAGCGCAGATTCACGCTTGCCGAAGTTGGATTACTTTCTGGCATGAAGGCAACGACATCCTTCAATACCGTTCCATACGAGGCAAAGAAGATTGGGGCCAGTTCATACATGGTGACCATTGTGAACCTGCAGCCTGGAGAGTATGGTGTGACCACAGCAGATTTCACACATATCTCTACCTTCTCCGTACAATAAACAAGAAGTTACACTTTTAATACTGAAGATTATGGGAGCAATATTCTTATTTCTGTTTTTCATGTGGCTTTTCAAGGGATTCGGCAAAGCCATGAGACATAGTGGTGACACCTTTCGTCCCGATAAATAAGCCAGTAGGTAAAGTTCAACAATTTTTCATATACTCCTCAGCCCACCAGGTCCTCGTGAGAAGACCGGTGGGCTTTTCTTGTATCGTTTTTTTAAGACCTTTCCCTAAAACTATTCCTCAGCAGCAGTAGCAGAAGGTCCCAGTATATCGTCATTACAGATAGTGCCAACGTCATTGGTGAGGGCATATCATGCTGTCATTTTTTCCATAGGTCTCCATCTCGATACGTATGCTTGATGTCGTAATACAAGACCAGTGCAAGGACCGCAATCAAGATGATAAGGACAAGCAGGGGGATAAGGATAGAACTTCTACTCATCCTACTTGAAAACATGACGAATTGATTCATTCTTATCCTGTACAAACGCTCTCAGATTGGCGTGCCCCTTGTATATGATGCTGTAATCCGTGACCTTTCCTGGGTTACGTCTCTTGAGAGTAAGGGCTATTGTTCTGCCCACAACAGTATTGGGGAAAAACATATATACCTCATCATAATCATCACTGTCCACCACCATATGCATGTAGTTGCTCACATGAGACATCACGATGCAGGCATCATGCTGAGGAAGGCGGAATTCCCTGGAACCCTTCAAGGTATAGAATGCCAGATAATCCATAAAATCATAAAACAGGCAGCATGCCTGATACTCCTTTGCCTTCGGACTGCGCAGGGTTGTTGGTGCATAGCTTTTCAAGGTGACAGGAAACGGGGTATAAAGCTGATGAAAAAACTCAACGCCACCGATGTCATTTCTAAATCCAAAGCCTTGATAATACTTACCAAGACATGAAAATTGAACGCCCTGAATACAGGAAGGCAATTTAGAAAAGCCGTTTTGCTTGAGGTATTTCTCATCCTCATTCTTCAAATCGACAAGACGAATACCATCTTCCACGTGGATAAATGCGTGGTGTTGTTCTCTCATAATTGTTGTCATTACTAGTTGTTTATCACTTGTTGTTATTTAATGCTTGCTGAATCAATGTCTTTAGACCATCACTTGTGCCGCCCAGCAAGAAGTAGTCACTCACGTCTTTCTCCTGCTTGCTGCCTGCAAGAGGAAGATCTATCCGACTCACCGGATAGTGCCCCTGGAGTTCTTCCACCCGTTGGACAGATTCTCTTCTTCCTGTAGCATCTACGTCATACACAAAAACTATCTTCCCGAATCTCTTCACAAGCTGATCCATGACCAAATGGGGGATTTTAGCCGTCTCACTATTGAAGCAAATGGCTGAAAAGCCATGACTGCTCAGAGAAAGAACATCCTTTTCACCGCCAGTAATCAAGAGCATATTCCCCCGGCTGGGAAGTTGGTCCAATCCAAAGATATAAGGACTTGGCAACTCTCCTGCATAAAGAAAACGGTTCTCCGAGCGAGGACGATACACCTTGATGCCCCTATCTTCCTGGAAGAAATAGCCATAGCTTGGCGTCAGGACAGTGGAATAGATGCAATATTGCCGACCATCAGCCTTTGTAAAATGGCAACTTCTCAAGCTCCTAACCCGAAAACAGTCAAGAGTATCTTCAGTGATACCATAAGAAGCCCAATATGCAAGCTCTTCGTCAGAAAATTCCTTGACCTGCGCTTGATAGGCTATCACACCATGAGGCTGCCGGTTTTCTTCATCTGGGCTCTTCATGCCTGACATAGGAGATGCTTGACGAACCGCCTTGCGGTTTGTCTGCCGGTCAAATACCCCAAGACACATATCCTGATCTATCATTTTCAACAGATGCACAAAATCCGTGGAAGGATTGATGTTCAGAACCTGCGAAGCCACGAAAAAGCAATCTCCGGAAAAGCGACTGTCGCCAAAATCATGCAAATAGTAGTAGGACCTACCATCAAGTGCCTGGTTACGATAGAGCTTACAGGAAGGATGCTTGTCATCCTCTCTCATGTGACTTCTGAACTTTTTCCTCAGGCATTCCTTTCCAAGATAGTGAACAAAGATATCGAGTCCTCCATCTGTCTTGGCCAAAATCTCATCTTTCTCTTTCATGTCAATCGCGGGAATAGGTTTCAGAACAAAGGCGGAAGTTGAAATCCGGCATGACAACAACGTGCATCATGTGATTCACGCGGTCGGCAGTTCTATCCCCATAGCGCGGACGAATATCACCTGAAGGCAGATTCGTCGTGACTATGGTGAACAAGCGACATTCATACCGATAGGCAATGAGTTCACTGATGGGATCACATACCTGCCCATATTTGACAATACGCTCAGGCTCCATGCCTAAATCATCAATAGCCAATAAAGACACATTGCGATATTCCAGGAAACGCTCATAGTGGTCCACATACAAGTGACAAAGCTCACAGGCGTTCTTCATGACAAGGCCAGCCATTTTAATCTGGGAGGAAGAGGATTTGATGGGGTCTTTCAATCGCAAGGAAAGTATCAGTTTCTGTATGGCATACACCAAAGTGGTTTTCCCTGTACCACCTACACCACTCAGCCACAAGCCTGTTTTATGGCTATGACCTACCAGCCAGAAAGAGATATTGTATAATGCCATCTCCAATCCTTCCATACTGACATATTTAATGTTCACATCATTGACCGCCTTGATAAAAGCCTGCAATAAGGCTTTATAACAGGACACATAGTCCAACGGCAATTTAAAGAAACGCTTTCCGTTGGTGGCTGTTTTGATACGATGAACCACCTCTTCTTCCTTGAACAGGAATTTATCCATTACTGCTTCCATATGTTTAAATATTAATAAACGAACTAAAATGTTGATTTATACAGTTGTCCTCCATGAGAAGACCTCGGTGTAAACTTTGAACCATACATAGACTTGGGGTGCTCCAAATTCTGTTTGCTCAACCAATCACAAAAGTGACTCTGGTAATCTGACAAATCCTTATGCATACCCTTTCCCCTGCAAGCCATGTCCAGTTCAAAGGTTTCAAGCCATGTCTTTACTTTAGACCGGTCCGGCAGTTTAAAGCGCCGTTTCATCACTTCAAGCCAAGGATCAGAATTTGAGAGAAATGAAAAATAGCTTTCTTTGCTTGTTTTGTTTCCGGATGGCACATTCTCTACCTCCCCAAAAATCCCTTCACATGCACACACGCGCATTGATGTTGATATTCTTTCGTTCTTTACATTATATCCTTTTATATTAGTTGTCGCTTGCATGTCAATTCCTTGTCGATGATATGACACCTGCGTGTCAACTACTTGTCGCTCGTTTGTCAGCTGTTTGTCGGACAAATTGTCGTCAACTCCATATATATCTCTACAACAAGAACTTACAATTGGATTTAAATCACTGGATAGTGGGGAAGAATTGCCATCAAACAGAGATTGTTTTGTACTGCAAGAATCTTCCAGCTCATCAAGACAACTGAATTTGGATGTAAAACCTTGATAAAGCTCATACTTGCAAACTGTAATCTGGTTTGGACGAGGAGTAGGGGACTTGAAAACCTCAATTTCACCTGTGCGCACCAAGTCATTGAGACATGTACTTATCTTAGATGGGGAAATACGTGTTTCCTTATGAAGGGTGTTTTTGCTTAGAGCAAGCTGAGCTCGTTTCAAAGAAGAGCCAACCTGCTGTTGAAAAACAGCATTGAGCAGCAAATGAATGAATAAATGTACCTTTTCCGCATCATGATACCAATTCCATTCAGTAATTTTACGGTACAGCTTAATCCAGCCAATAGTAGCATCTTCATCAGAAAACTGCTGAAAACGACTATAGTCACGTATGGTCACAATGGTTCCTTTATTGCTTGAGTGAACCTTGATATCACCGGTTTGTGATAACTTTTGAAGGCAAGTACGGATATTTCTTGGGGATAAGCCCGTATCCTCCGCAATAATAGCAAGACTGGTCACGACCTGACCTGGGTATACTGTCAAGGAAAGATAATCTGTCTTCTTTACATTTGCCTGTAACAGGAAATACAGAAAGACATGTACCATCTTAGAGTCATGATACCAGCGCCACGAAGTAAAACTTCGAGGCAGTTTAATCCATGAATTATTTAAAGGATTCATCATAGGATGTAATTTTATATAGTTGATAAGACCTCTTACACAAGCAGTTACGCCTGTGTTTATTAAACACTCTTCCATAAAGTGAGAATATAAATTCCCTATAGAGACTCTTTTGAAGCCTCCAAATATTCTATTTCATTATTACATTTTCTTTTATTTTTGTATGATTCTAAAAGAAAGGGTACTTCTTCCAGCTTTAGTTAAAACAAGCAGACTCTCTCCTTTTACTTTTACATTTCTTATTTGAGTCAAGTTCCGACTTCCACGATGCCACTTTACCGAAGACTTTTCCAATATGTCCTTGATAATAATCAGGTGCTTCATGCAAGCATCATAAGACTCCTGCCAATCATAGACCTTCGGGGGAATCTGATACAAAACCCCAACCATCCAGTCTGGCTTGGCTAGACTATGTACTTTCTTTTTTACCTTATACATATTATATCGTTAGTATTGACCAAAATTAATTTTACCATTTAATATGACATGAATTATCCAAATGTCTATGTATGAGATTAACATCAACATTACTTCAGATAGTTGTCATTTTTTAGATATAAACTTACAATCGGTCATGCTTCTAAAATTAATGATTATTTTCATCATTCCTTTACTTAATCTCTTCTATCAACCAAGTAAGATGATAAAAGTCTAATTTCGCTTTCGTTGCAAAAATAACAAATATTTCTGAAAATAACTTACAGTATAGCTATATTTTAACTTTTATTATGCACAAATGCTCGTTTTTATCGCTATCTACTATATTATTCAAACAATGGGGAGTTAATATATAGCTATACCACCATTAACTATAACCTAAAAATATAGACACTTTTGGGTGTTAAGAGGTATGTCAAAAACATAGAAAAACTGAACTTAGATGAATCAACACACAAAAAAAACTCAAATATGATAGAATTTGATTTATTTTTTGTACCTTTGCGCCATCGTTCTTAGGGACGTGATTTTTGTGGGAAGAAATGTAAAGTGCCTCACTTCTTGATAAATCGCCAAAATTAAAAAGAATGTAAACACGAGGCACGGAGCAGCTCATAATATGTGGGCTGCCATCCGTGTATGTGTTTATAGGCGTTTGGCGATGCCTTCAAGAAGCGTATATGGGGGCAGCCCACTTCTTTTGTATCAAATCTGTAGAATGTCAAACTAACGAATACATAAGTAACTTAGAAGTTTCAAAAATATAAACATTTTATTACTTTGTAAACGATATATGTAGTCAATTAGTATTCACTTACTCTCTCAAGGTGATTAAGACTATCAACGGAATTCAAAAACAAAAAAATAAGAGTATGAGCGGAAAAGAATTAAGAGAATTATTAGCATCAAAGGGTATCCTGCAAAAAGACATTGAAAGACAACTCAACATTACTCCTGGTGGTTTTAGTCAACAGTTAAGGGCTAAAGACATCAAGACAGGATTACTGGAATCCATATGTAAAGTACTCAATGTCAAAATGGATTTCTTTTATGGAGGCACCGAATATCTCGAAGGATATGAACTCATCAAGCAATCTGATTTAAAAGAATTCAAATCCAAGCTTGACCAAATACATACATGCTGTAACGAGATCTCAGAAAAGTTGTCCTAGTTCTCTAACATTACGCAATCAGTAATACTAGAGAACCAAGATTTTGAATTCATACACTACCCTTTGATGACGGCAATGGGTAGCAAATGGGTTTTGATTTTGACTAAGTCTGATTCTTGCGCCATGACGGATTCTATATCTTTGTAGGCAGCAGAGGCCTCTTCCAAATCTTCCTGACTACGAATGGCATGAACGATGCCTTTCTCGTCCAACTTATGGATTTCCTCCGCTAAATTGAGTGTCTTTACAGCTTCAGTTCGGCTCATGATACGGCCAGCTCCATGGGAGCAGCTCATGAAACTGAGAGGATTGCCAAGACCTTCCACGATATATGAACTCGTTCCTTGTGAACCAGGTATGATACCAACTTCACCTTCTCGGGCACTTGTTGCACCCTTTCGGTGTATGATACAATTCTCACCAAAATGGGATTCCCAGGATGCATAGTTATGAGCGATGTTGATCATCGGCTCAAACTCAACGTGTGGTATCGCTTCAGATATGACCTCCTGAATTCGATGCATCATCAACCTTCTATTGCACAGACCAAAATCGATACAATACTGCATCTCATTCCAATAATCATTAAACTCCTTGGTCCTCAGTGGCAAGAATGACATATTAAGGTCTGACTTAACCGAAGAAAAGTAACGCTCATTGAGAATGGTTGCCACTCTGTTATAATAATCACATACCTGTTTGCCTAAGTTTCTTGACCCAGAGTGAATCATGATCCAAAGCCATCCTTCATCGTCCTTTTGAAGTTCTATGAAGTGATTTCCTCCACCAAGTGTTCCCACTTGCTTGGTAGCTGATATATATTGACGCTTAACGACAGTCATGCCATCAATATCATGATTTTCAGGCATATACTTCTCATCCTGGGCAATCTTGTGGTGTTCCATTCCTAAAGGAATCTGGTGCCGTATGCCTCGCATGATTTTCTTTCTCAGAACATCCTGTTCAATGGTCTCCACCTGGATAGTGGTTTTAACTGCACACATACCACAACCTATATCCACGCCCACGGCATTCGGAATCACGACATTCCTGGTAGCAAGGACAGTTCCTATAGGCATACCCTTTCCGCCATGTAAGTCAGGCATCAATGCCAAATGATGAAAAACAAAAGGCAGGCTACAAAGGTTCGATATTTGTTGCCAAGCCGTTGCGTCACACATATGTGCCCACATCTTAACAGGGGTTCCATTCATTGCAAATTCTTTCATTTTCTTAATCTCCTATCTTTTTTAGTGCAAAATTACAAAAGCGGTATGCAGTATTTTTGCGTAGGAGCACAAAAACTTCAAATTTTAACAATATCTGCTATTATATACCTCAGTTCGGGATAACGAGCTCTATCTAAAGGCTTTATAATGTTTTTATATAA
>ENA-OURN01000385-OURN01000385.1-human-gut-metagenome-genome-assembly--contig:-NODE-385-length-19218-cov-3.5567_pt1 | contig 19218 bp, 18 predicted proteins | sample MGYA00242099_ERZ508987 | MGnify/ENA primary metagenome ERZ508987 (study PRJEB26280, sample SAMEA2531405) | human gut metagenome | biome: human gut; feature: human-associated habitat; material: faeces... | reverse complement strand
ACGTCTAATCGCCATCGCAGAAGAAATCAACACAGCCGTGACACGCCTTGCCGACTCTTTTGCCGTCGGCAACGCCATCAAAAACGGATTTCCCGTGGCGATAGTGGGAGAGCCCAACGCCGGAAAATCAACACTCCTCAACCGGTTGCTGCACGATGACAAGGCGCTCGTGAGCGACATCCGCGGCACAACGCGCGACGTGATAGAGGACACCATAACGCTCGGCGGACTGACTTTCCGGTTTATCGACACAGCAGGCATACGCCAGACCACCGATGCTATAGAGACAATGGGTATTGAGCGGACGTTCAAAAAACTTGACGAGGCAGCGATAATCCTCTGGATGATCGACGGCACACAGCCTGTTGCCAACATAGCCACCGTTGCCGCCGACATCCTGCCGCACGCCGAAGGGAAGCATCTTGTTGCCGTAATCAACAAAATCGACTGTCTTTCGGATGCCGACATCAGCGCGCTGCGCTCAGCCGTAGCCACTGCCGCCCCGTCGGCAGCGATAGCCACAATCTCGGCAAAAGCCGACATCGCCGTTGACTCGCTTGAGCAAAGCCTGATTGAAGCAGCCGCCGTTGCCGACACCGACCCCAACGCAGTCATCGTGACCAACGCGCGCCACTACGACGCGCTTCTGCATGCCGGCGAAGCCATCAGACGCGCCCTCGACGGGTTGCGCAGCGGCATCTCGGGCGACTTCGTGTCGCAGGACATCCGTGAATGCATGCACTATCTCGGAGAAATAACCGGCGAAATCACAACCCACGAAATCCTCGGCTCCATCTTCTCCCGCTTCTGTATTGGCAAGTAAGCATCTGATTATCAATGAGTTAAATTGATTATAATCGATTGGTATGGCGCTCTTTACGGGGCGCCTTTTTTGTTGCTCAAGTATCGTTGATAATCGTTGCTAGGCCTTTTTACGCCATTTTTTGTGCCTCCTGTGTACCTCACAAGCCAAAAGCCGGGTTTACTGTCTGCCAGATGGTGGATAACCTGGAACGCCTTGGAACGCTGTGGTACGCAATGAAACAGATTTGGCGAACTAAAAAGATAATTAAAATGGCTAGTAACATTGAAATTCAAAAGAAATGCGAGTGGTGTGGCACTATTTCTACCGCCCACAAGATTACTACCGCATACTGTTCACACAGGTGTGCAAACCTCGCATACAAAGATCGAGTTAGAAAAAAACGAATTTAAGAATTCCACTTGAAACACGATGCAGAATTAAAACCTAATTCTGAAAAAGAGTTCTTAACCCCTACTGAAGTTGCCGCATTTTTAGGTGTAGGCCGTACCTCAATTTATCGGTATATCAAAAACGCGAAAATTAAAGCGGTCAGATTTGATGGGAAAACTCTTGTACGGCGTTCGGATATTGATAAGATGTTCGACAACATTATTGCTTCCAATAATGAGAATAAGCCCAAAGAGAAAACTCCAATATCAGATTTCTACACCACAGCTGAAGTTAAGGAAAAGTATGGCGTAAAGGATTCCTGGATATTCCATATCGCTAAGGAACATAATATCCCACGAACCTTTCACCGTGGTAAAACCTATTGGAGCAAAAAGCATATTGATGACTACTTTGCAAAGAAAGCTCCCGATCCTGAGATCAAGGAATGGTACAGCACGCAAGACATGCAGGAGAAGTTCGGCATGACGCTGACGGCCATATATTCTTTTGTATCAAAGAATGCCATTCCCAAAAAGAAAGTCGGCATCATGGTGTACTACTCCAAAAAGCATGTGGACATTGCCAAAGGTCTCATAGCTCCTGAAGAGTCCAAATACACACCATTGCCGAAGCGATGGAACGATTTAATCTGACACGAGACCAACTCTACCATTATGTGAAATACCATAATATTCCCAGTATCAAAGTCGGTAAATATACCAAGATCCTGCGGGCAGAGCTGGACAAGTTCTTTGAGCCTCCAAAGATAGAATGAGCCGAAAGTTATTTTCCGGTGATAAATACCACCATTAGAACACCTATTTTATTTGCAACAAAACAAGTATTAATCAAAAAACAATATAGCTATGACACTTACATGCACCAACGTAACACTGAGACAAAAGCCATTGCGTAACGACCGCATATCCCTTTATCTGGATTATTATCCGGCCATCCGCAATCCTTACACGATGAAGATGAGTCGCCGGGAATTCCTCGGCATTTACATCTATGCCAAGCCCAAGAATGAGCAGCAAAGATGTTCAATCAGGATATGCTGAATAAGGCAGAGTCAATCCGCTGTATCCGTGTCCAATCGCTTATCAATGAAGAATTCGGGTTCCTGGACAAGAACAAGCAAAAGGTAGATTTCCTCGCCTACTTCCGGACAAAGGCACTGGAAAAATATGAGAAATGGGATTGTGTTTACAACCACTTTGAGAAATTTGTCGGCGGCAAATGTACCTTTGGCGATGTCACCGTGGAACTGTGCGAGAAGTTCAGGGATTACCTGCTCAAATGTAAACAGATCAATCATCCCAATGCTTATATCTCACGCAATTCGGCAGCTGGTTATTATTCGACGTTCCGTGCCTTATTGAAAATAGCCTATAAAGAGAAGATGTTGCGTGAGAACTTGAACGACTTTCTAGAAAAAATCGAATGGAAAGAGGTCAAGAAAGAGTATCTGACACTTGATGAAGTCAAGAAACTGGCAGCTACGCCATGCAAGATTCCTGTCTTAAAACAGGCATCCCTGTTTGCCTGTATGACCGGCCTCCGTATCAGTGATATTCTGAAGCTGGACTGGCGTGATTTTGAGGTCGGCCCAGATCAAGGCTACTACATCCGTATCTGCACCGAAAAGACAGAAACCGAGGCCACCCTTCCCATCAGTCAGGAGGCACTGGAGTTGTGTGGCGAATGGGGTACTGGAAAAGTTTTCAAAGGCTTAACCCGCTCCATGACTCATCATCCCTTGAAACAATGGATTGCCGAAGCCGGAATCAGAAAACACATAACCTTCCATGTCTCTAGGCACTCGTATGCGGTCATTCAAATCTCTTTAGGCACAGACATTTACACAGTATCGAAGATGCTAACACATAAGAATGTCACCACCACTCAAATCTATGCTGATTTAGTTAACTCCAAGAAGCGAGAGACGGCTAATAAGATTTCGTTGAAGTAAAGAATTTATAGAACGAACTATCTGCACACCAATACCTTAATAATGCAGATAGTTTGTTCTTATTAATTATGCATCAAGTGTAAGAGTTATTTCTCCATCTGTTGACTCCTTTTGAAGAGTTTGTATATATCTTAACCATGCATCATAATGAGATTTGTCTATCGCAGATAATTGCGTATCAGCCATATCAGCCTCATTCATAAATGTTTTATAAACTACATACATCGCTTGTGGCTTATCTTTTTCACAATCTCCATCTTTACTTTGCATAACTTCTAAGTCTAGCAATGCAAAACAGAAGCCATCTCTAACTCGAAAACCATATTTTGCACCAGCTCCGTATTGATCTAAATGTCTATTAATCTCATTATTCATTTCAATAGGCATTACCTCTTTGTTTCTTGACAAATATCTACAAACAACATCGTTCGCATTAAGTGATAAATCTTTTAAACATCGTTCTTTATATCTATCAAAAAAATGACTTGTATATACTTGAATCTGCCTAAGAAGCATTAATGGTCCATCTTTTGTGTGATTATATCCACAAGCCCCCCATTTAATTACAAACCTATTATTCTTGTTGTCAAAAACTACACAATAATTGCCAATTTCTGGTTTTTCAATGAAAGCACGACTTTCAACATAAAAAAATATAATATACTTGTTTTGTGATGCAGGTACAGTGTATTCATACCACCTCCAAGCTGGGAATCTTCTTTCCTTTTTGAATTCTTTTATTGCTTTTGGAAGAAAATAATCTTCTCGAATCTTTACTTTTTTAAGATCTTTACTAAGGTTATCATACATTTCTTTGTATGTCATTGTTGGAAGTAACATAGTCTTTTCTTTATATTTATACAAATATAGGATTTTTCATTCAGCCATTTAGATAGAGAAAATAAAATAATCTCCCCAATATGAAATTACATATATTTCCCTTTGAGTTTTTGTCAAACAATGACACCTTGATAAGGAAAAAAGCTACATATCGAGGACAAATGCTGCCACTTTCTTGGATTTATAACATGGTATCTATGAAATAACATATATTTGCGCATAAACAATTAGCAAATATCACTATGAATCAGAAAAGTATAGAACATATAGCACTCTATTCCCTTGTATTGGTAGGTACTCTTGTCGTTGGCGTTTTAGCTCGTCAGTTTGTTTTATCCAAAGGCATTGACGATTTCAGTAGTAGTGTTGTATTTTTTGCAACAGTAATTGTCTTGATGGCGATCTATACAAGTTTACAGACAACTTTCAATCTGTTTCTGCTGCCACGCATAGAAGCTTTTCTATTGCGTTTCTCTGCTTTTCAAACGATGAAAAATCACAATGATACCGTTTCTGTTCCGGAAGTCCCTACAATCAAAGATTCAAACCAAGCTACGACTGATGTCATTGAGTCTGCTCCTACCGCTGAAGAAACAATCTCTAAACCTTCAGAATATGAAGTTATGCGAACCAATTTTATCGCAAAAAAGAATCGTGCTATTCAAACCAAATTGGAAAAGGTCATTAGCTATACGAAGCAAACAATGGTCGCCTATATGAGTCAAGAAGATCTCAACCGTTTATGCGCATACATCGTAGAATATAGTTCAGGCGATACCTTGCAAAAGATATCGCCTGTAAAGGTTGACTCACGACTTAAAAGCATTGATATAATGCATTTTGGTTGGAATATTGGCAAGGCTTTTGGCAGAAAGCGTATTCATACTGCCACCTTCATTAAGAATGTCTTTGCTCAAGTCCTCTGTGACTTGGAAATTTCAACCATTGAGCGTAAAATGTCACATACTGAATCGGAGTGCAGAATAAAATTAGATAGAAACATATAGCTTTAGGCCTCTTCTTTTCCTATAGTTATTCTATCATCTGGATTTGAATATAGATCAAATCTTGTAGGTTCGAGTTTTATACCGCTATCATTAAGATATTTAGACAAGATCTCAATTTCTATATCAGAACATTTCTTATCTACTTTAACCTCTACAATCATATCGGACCACGGTATAGTAGGAAAAATGCTATCATTTGCTATCCCACTATTTGGGACAATAAAATATCGATATTCATTCTCATAATTAAATGCTTGTCTTTTAATTAAAAGTAGTGATAAATAGTTGTTTAAGTCAAATTTTGATTCAAACACACTATTATATAGCGGTTCACTAGGTAGATGTAGATGATTAATTTGATAATCTGTTAGAGAATAGTTTATGGGACCTTCATATATTTTACAACTATGCTCTTTTGCATAGTCATTTAAAGATTGTCTAAACAGTTGCTTGTTTATTCTAAATTGCACACAATGCGATGCTAGTCCTGTTTTTTTATAAGCATATGTTTTCCAGGCGGCTTCACTCGCTCGGCTAAATGTAAAACAGCACGCATATAGCCTAGGCGTTTTTTCTTTCGGATCTTTCACTACTTTTGAATAGTCTGCTGTATAAAATCTACTTTCATACTTGTCTGGCCATAAAGTAGGCTCAACAAACTTCACATTGTTACCTTTTAAACACTTTATAGCTGTTTCTATATCCATATATTTATACATATACCGTTGCTTCTTACGATCTCCTACATAAAAGCAATTTTTAGTTTTAGTGAAACGCTTAATCAATTTTACAATTGGCTCAAAATAAATATCTGACATATCTGATGGATAATATTGTTGAAAAATTTTATCTACAATTTATTATAGAATTGTGATCATATCACAAAATTACTAAAAACTTATCACATAGAATATTTTACCATACACCATTAGAGATTCCACATTCTATAAAAAAACACTTCCCTAATTAATACCCACCACTAATTACAATTAGTGATATTATAATGCATTAATTATCAATTATTTACCACTAATATCAAACACCAAAGGTTATCTCACAGTTATATTCCGGTGATGTTTTCCACCATCAAAACACCGATTTCCTTTGCCATCGAACAATTAAAAACGAGCGACGTATGCAAAAAGAAACAGTAACATTTGATAAGCTGCCCGAAGCGGTAGGTTATCTGACCGAACAGGTCATCGAGTTGAAAAAGATGGTAGCGGGACTCCAGCCACAGCCATCTGACAAACATGTATTGGTGGAAATAGAGGATGCTTGCCGTATCATCAGAAAAGCCAAGCCTACCATTTATACATTGGTACGGAAAGGGCTGCTTCCTGTCTATAAGAAAGGTAAGAAACTCTATTTCTACGAGGACGAGCTTCTTGCTTGGATTGAGAACGGGCGGAGAAAGACTGCCGAGCAGACATACGAGGAGATGCTTGCCAATATGCAGAGTGGTGTCCGTCATAAGCCTAAATCATCTGTGAAACTTTAATGGATATAGTTATGGATACATATTCTATTAATCCGGCATCCATCATTGATGAAGCGGTTGATTTAAGTATGCGACTAGCTGGCACTGATTTTCCGGTCAGCATATTACCGACAAGAATCCAGCGTATCATCAGCAGTTTGCACGATTGTCAGGGCTATCCCGTGGATTATGTCGCCGCAGCTATCCTTGCGGCCATTGCCGTGGGGATTGGAAATTCCCATCTGGTGCAGGTGAAGCGCAACTGGCTGGAAAGTCCCATCCTGTATATGGCACTGATTGGACGCCCCGGAGCCAATAAAAGTCATCCGCTGAGTTTCGCTTTCCAGCCGTTTATTGAACATGACTATTGTCAGAATCAGGAGTATCAGAAGTTGTATGCCGAGTATGAACGCACTATGTCCATGAGTAAGAAGGAACGCATGGAAGCCGGTTTGGATGAGTTTCCGCAGGCTCCAGTGCGCAGACGCTTTCTTGTTTCGGATATCACTCCCGAAGGATTGAGCCTGATACACGCCCAGAATCCTAGAGGACTATGCCTTTGGTCGGACGAGCTATCTGCCTGGTTTAAGAATTTCAACCGTTACAACAACGGTTCGGAAGAACAGTTCTGGCTTTCGGTGTTCAATGCCAAGCCTACGATTTCCGATCGCAAGAGTACGCAAAGTTCCATTTTTATCAGACGTCCCTATATCTCCGTTATCGGTACCATCCAAAAGAAAATTCTGGGCGAACTGGTCAAGGGCGAGCGTTCGAGTAACGGTTTTATTGATCGTATTCTTTTCGTGATGCCTGAATCTGTCTTGAAAAGCAGATGGAACGACCGGGAAACTCCTGAAGAACTGGAAATCCAGTGGCAACAGATTATCGACAAGCTGATCACACAGGATTGTCCGCATGACGAGAATAATGAGTTGCAGCCTCAATGCCTGCCATTCGATGAAAATGCCAAGCAACGGCTTTACGGTTGGCAGCATGAAAATGCCCGTCAATGTGATATGGAAACCAATGATGCTTCGGTAGGTATTTACTGCAAACTGGAAATCTACATTATCCGATTTTGTCTGATAATCCAGCTTGCCCGATGGACTTGTGGAGAGTGCGACAAACATACGATTGACCTTGAAAGCGTGAACCGTGTCATCCTGCTGGCCGAGTATTTTCGGACAACAGCCGTAAAAGTGCAGACTACCGTCAGTCAGGAACAGTTGAGCGAATTGCACCGCAACATCTACCTGAACCTGCCTCACAGATTTACAACGGCAGAAGGTATCAGCATTGCTGAAAGTTACGGGATGAAAGAGCATGCTTTCAAGATGTTTCTAAAACGCCATATCGGAACATTATTCAGAAAAGAGAATCATGGAGAATACAGTAAATAAACCTGTTACTATGCACATTTTCGCAACCGAGGGGTTTGTGAAGTTGCGAAAATGTGCATAGTAACATCCAAACAGAAAGAAAATGAGCTACAGATTTACATTAGAACCATACAAAGGTGTCAGCACCCGGCACACATGCCCGAACTGCCACCGCAAAAGTTGTTTTGCCAAATACATTGATACGGAAAAGCAAATCAGCTTTCCCGATTATGTAGGGCGATGCAACCATGAACAGAAATGCGGCTACAACTATACGCCCAAAATGTACTTTGACGAAAACCCGATTGCCAAAGAACGATTGAGCGAAGAGTTTGTGCCGGTGTTAAAGCCACATATCAGTCTGCCTCCTGCGCCTTCATTCATTGAGCCGGACATCATGAAGCAGTCTCTGAAACTGTATCACACGAACAAGCTGTTTCAGTTCCTGAGTTTCCATTTCGGACAGGAGGCTACAGAAGAACTGATGTTGCGCTACCATGTAGGAACCTCGAAGCATTGGCCGGGAGCTACGGTCTTTTGGCAAGTCGATATTTCCGGACGGGTACGCACCGGAAAAGTGATGCTCTACAATTCTGAAAACGGGAGACGGATTAAAGAGCCGCACAACTACATCACGTGGGTACATTCCCTTCTGAAGAAAGAGAATTTCAACCTCCGGCAATGCCTGTTTGGTGAGCACCTTTTGTCCTCTGACCAGCAGCGTCCGATTGCCCTTGTGGAGAGTGAGAAAAGCGCTTTGATATCCAGCTTCTATCTGCCGCAATACCTCTGGATTGCTTCGGGCGGAAAGAACGGAGCATTTAATCGGGATGCCATGAGCGTATTGAGAAACCGACGTGTTCTACTATTCCCCGACCTAGGGGCGACCGACTATTGGAACAGTAAAATGGAGATGATTCGGAGCCTAGGAATAGAAGTTTCCCTCTTCGATTTTATGGAAAGAAACGCAACAAAAGAAGAACGTAATGCAGGTTATGACATCGCCGATTTCCTGCTGAGAGAAGAAACAAAGGACGCAATTTTCAATCGTCTTATCACGTTAAATCCGGCCTTGAAAACGTTGGTCGAAACCTTCGATTTGCAGCTCGTCAATGTGGAGAAAGCACCGCTTTCAGCAACGGTTCAACATACTCGGAAAGGACTTTTCAAACGATGATTGTCAGATGGCGGATTCACTTCTTTTTCACTGGAGCAAGTTTATGCCGGTGTATTACATTTCCCGGCTACTTGCTCACCTCAAAAGAAGGTGAGACGGCTCCCGATGGTCACAATTATTAATCTCAAAAGCAAATATTATGGACAAGAAAAATACAGTTACAATCCGTCTTACAGACGAACAGTTCGGCTGGCTTAGAGCACTCAGCCGGCGCAGTAAACGCAGTCAAAGCGAAGTAGTGCGTTCACTCATCGAACACGGTACGGTGCGCGAACGAATTACGAGAGAAAATCTTGACATTATCCGAAAACTGATTGGAGAAAGCACAAACCTAAACCAGCTTGCCAAACGAGCTAACGCTTACGGTTTTTATCGTGTGGCCGATGAGTGCAGTACCGCCGTTCAACAGATTTCACAACTCATAAAACAGCTCAAGGATGATAGGTAAGATTGTCAAGGGCACATCGTTTTCTGGATGCGTAAACTATGTGCTGAAAGAGGATAAATCGCGACTGCTGAAAGCGGTTGGTGTCTACGGTTCGCCCGAAGAAATAGCGGAGCAATTCGAGTTGCAGACTTTACTGAACGACAAGGTCAAGAACACGGTCGGCCATATATCATTGAGTTTCTCCGCAGAAGACGGGGAGCGCATCCGTGACGATGATGGGCTGATGCTGAAGATCGCCCACGACTATATGAAACTGATGGGAATCGAGAACACGCAGTTCATCATCGCCAGGCATACTGACCGTGATCATCCGCATTGTCACATCGTTTACAACCGGGTGGATAATGACGGCCACACCATCAGTGACAAGAACGACCGCTACCGGAACGAAAAGGCCTGCAAGATGCTGACAGCCCGTTACCGCTTGCATTTTGCTGAAGGAAAAGAGCATGTCAATTTCATGCGGTTGCGTCGTCACGACAAGGTAAAGTATTTTATCTATCATGCCTTGAAACGAGAAGTTCCGAACGCCCGAAGCTGGAGTGAGCTGCGACTGGCCTTACGGAGATACGGAATTGATACGCAATGGAAGCTAAGTCGCACGACCGGAGAGATGCAAGGTGTCAAGTTCACATGTGACCAACTGACCTTTAGCGGTTCCAAGATTGACCGCCAGTTTAGTTTCCTGAACATCGACCAGGAGCTGCGATATAACGCTCTTTCTGCTACCATGAACCAGCGTCAGGCACAGGTAGAAACCATACGCGAGGAACCTCGTCATGAATACCAGCAGGAGAATCATTCCAGCATCAGTGTGGGATTGTTCACTCCCTCTCCTACGGATTATGATATGGAGGAAGCAATACAGGCCAACCGGCTTAAAAAGAAGAAAAAGAAACCGAAACGCAAGCGAGGTTTCAGTCTATAATCAATTTTTTATTAACCATCAAAATTCAAATTATTATGAACTATTCCGATTTTATTTACGATTTCAATCTCTATTTGTGTGAGAGATTTGGTTACAGAAATTGCTGTTCCGTCATGCATAACGCCAACGGCATTTGTATTTCTGTTCATGTAGGCGAAATGGATTTATACATCCGTTTCTGGGAATACAGTTGTGGCGTAGGTCACTACCCCGACTGGAGCATAATCATTGTACGCAGCAACTTCAAACGAAACCAGCAGGAAAACTTGAAAGACATTGCCCGATTCTTTAAGGAGTACGCCCCACGTTACGGTTACAAATACCTCTGCACCGAGGATGATGACTACAAATATTACCAGACCCTTGGTTTGAAACTTATCCATAAAGGATTTTTCAGACAATATAATTATGGGTTGCCGTTGAAGGAACTAGAGGTGTAACGTAGATTTCTTTATGGAGGAGAGGGAAATCCTCTCCTTTTATTTTGTATCACCATTACTTATCGTTAATAGAAGGATAAAATATCGTTGTTATTCGATATTATTCAGTCCGAATTTTCATAAATAACTTTACACAAAGTAAAGAACAAACTACTTCATTTGGGACTTATATTCCATATATGTTTTCCCTATTAACTGTACCTCCTTACTGATCGTATTTTTAAGTATTGCCTTGGTTATGTTTTGTGCATCAATTTTAATCTGTTTCGTTTCTGTATGATTCTCATATTCAAACTTGATTTCTTTAATCTTGATATTTCCGCAATCTGTTTTTATATAAGCATTGTCAAATGGAAATACATAGCCTTTATTTTGTTGGCAATTTTCAGGTATTTCTTCTTCTAATTTCTGTATATCTGCAATAATCTCATCTTTTGCATTTCTAATCTTATTTTCTTTAGTTGTTAAAGGAATATGAGTTGCATGAATCCATTTACTACAATTCGGGGAAAAGAGCCAATCTAATCGTTCCTTATATAATTGGATATTAAAATCATGTTCTTTAGCCCAATCTTCATCAACCAGAAAAAGTCTATGTCTAACAGAACTACCAATAGTTAATGTGGTTTCAGCAACAATAGCTTCTCCCTCTTCCGGTTCTCTTAATTCCATTAAATCAATTCCATAATGCTCACCAAATTTCTTTGCCCCTTCTTGATATCCATTCTTGGTAACCATTATGCCTTTGACATCTTCTAAATCATAAAGGACCCCAAAAAAGTCTCTCACTTTACCAATAGATACCGTGTGGTTATAATTCTTACACTCTATTGCAATCTTAAATGTGGTATTATCATATTGATACTCCCAGTACACATCTATTTGATGCTTCTGGCCTGACTTTCCAGTCAATTTCACATTATGCTTAACCTCTATATTCTTTACATACAAATTCTTCAAAATCTCATTATAAATCTCTTGAGTAAATATCTCATATTTAATATTATCATTCATAAAAATCAATTTTAAGATTGTCTATACTTCAAAAGTATACAATTTATCTTAATCAAAATCTCTTAAATGCATTGTTTTCGGCCATAACACCGTAAAAATGAATTATACGCAATGAAATTTCCTTTTACATCTAATTATTAATCAAAACTCAATTGTTCTTTTAGGAAAAAAGACTATATTTGTATAATTGTTAATTAAAAACGAGATATGTCTAACAAAAAAATAAACCGAATCAAGGTGATGCTAGCCGAGAAGGAAAAGACCAATAAATGGCTGGCAGAACAAGTGGGGAAAGATCCTGCTACCATCTCCAAATGGTGTACCAATACGGCACAACCTAGTTTGGAAATGCTACTTCAAATAGCTAAAGTACTTAACGTGGAGATTAAGGACCTGCTCAGAGAATCTGATGAATGAGATTTCTATATACTAAGATTTCTCAATAAATGCAGAATGTCTGCATTCTTTATTTACACCTTTGCTTATGATATTCTCACATAGAGTAAGCTAATTTCAAAATTGATTTTATGAACAAACAACAACTTGCCAATAAGATATGGGCATCTGCCAACAAGATGCGCTCCAAAATAGAAGCCAACGAATACAAAGATTATATTCTTGGCTTGATTTTCTATAAATTCCTGTCAGACAACGAAGTGAACTATCTGAAAAGTATCGGATGGACTGATGAGGATATTGTAACACTTGTAGAAGATCATGAGAATCAGGAAGCAGTCATGATGATGGAGTATTGCAGAAACAACATCGGCTACTTCATTGAATACAAAAATCTGTTTGGTACCTGGCTGAAGCCCAATTCTGAATTTAGTGTAGCCAACTTGAGCGGAGCACTCAGCAGTTTCGACCGTCTGATTAGCCCTCATTACAAACATGTCTATGAGAACATCTTCAAGACATTACAGGCCGGATTGAGTAAACTGGGTGAGAACCCGGCCTCACAGACACGCGCCATTAAGGATCTCATCAAGCTGATCAAGGACATTCCCACAGATGGCCGTCAGGACTATGACGTGCTGGGATATGTATATGAATATCTCATCAGTAACTTTGCTGCCAATGCCGGAAAAAAGGCCGGAGAATTCTATACGCCTCATGAGGTGGCCATGCTGATGTCTGAAATTGTAGCCGAACACCATAAGGACAAAGACCAGATAGAGATCTATGACCCGACAAGCGGTTCCGGTTCTCTGCTGATTACCATTGGTAAGGCGATAGGCCGTCATATCGAGGACAAGAACAAGGTGAAATACTATGCGCAGGAGCTGAAGGAAAATACCTACAACCTGACACGTATGAATCTGGTGATGCGTGGTATCAAACCGGATAATATCAATACCCGTTGTGCCGACTCTCTGGAAGAGGACTGGCCTTTGCAGACTGACGGTGGAGATATTGGCAAACCGCTTTACGTGGATGCTGTTGTCAGTAATCCTCCCTATTCGCAACAGTGGGATGCCAACGACCGTGAATTGGATTCGCGTTTCAAGGATTATGGTGTAGCTCCTAAAAGCAAAGCCGACTACGCCTTTCTGCTTCATGAGCTCCATCACCTTAAACCAGACGGCATCCTGACAATTGTACTTCCTCATGGAGTTCTCTTCCGTGGCGATGCCGATGAAAACAGTGAAGGGGAAGGCAAAATCCGTCGCAACCTTATTGAGAAGAATAACATCGATGCCATTATCGGACTGCCGGCCAATATTTTCTTTGGCACAGGTATTCCTACTCTCATCATGGTGCTCAAACAGCATCGTGACAATGACGATGTGCTGATTATCGATGCTTCGAAGGGTTTTGTCAAAGAAGGGAAAAACAACAAGCTGCGCGAATGTGACATCAAACGTATTGCCGATACGGTACGCGACCGCAAAACGATTCCCGGATATTCCCGTACAGTGTCCCGTGATGAAATCCGTCGAAACGGTTATAATCTGAATATTCCTCGTTATGTAGATTCCAGCGAGTCTGTAGAAAAATTTGATATTTATGCTACCATGTTTGGAGGCATCCCTCACAGCGAGATTGATGAACTTCAAAAATATTGGGACACATTCCCTTCTTTGCGCGAAGAATTGTTTGTAGCGGATGCCGACAAACCTTATTTTCAGTTGAAGACAGAAGATACTCAATCGGTTATAGAGCAGAATGCAGACGTAAAAGCCTTCCAGAAGAGATTTGCACGGGCTTTCGAAGGTTTTGCCGATAGTGTTCATCATCGGCTGATTGATCAGATAGCGATTGCAAATCCCCAAAAAGAGTTGGATGCTATTTCCGATGATATTTTTGCTCGTTTGCATGGGATGCATCTCATCGACCGATATGCAGCCTATCAAGCGTTGGCTGACAACTGGCAGGGTATTACCAACGACATTGAGACCATACAGCAGGAAGGTATTGAAGCGGTAAGAGTAGTAGAACCTGCTTATAAACTGGTAAAGAAAGGCGATGAAGAGATTGAAGTACCGGATGGCTTGAAAGGTCGTATTATTCCCTTTGAGTTGGTACAACAGGAGATTTTCCAGGACGATTTGAAAGCGATTGTCGATTTGCAGATGCGAGTAGAAGAAATCTCCGGTGAACTGGATGAAATCCGTGAAAGTTTCTCGGAAGAGGAGTCTGAAGCTTATTTGGATAGTGAAAAGGAAAATACCTTTGATAAGAAAGCCATTACTGCGGGAGCAAAAGCCAAAAAGGATGAAGTGGAAGCGGAAACTAAAGAGAAACTGAAGAAGATTGTCAAACTCTGGGAGGAACAGAAAAACAAGAACAAACAAATTAAGGAAGCAAAGCAGGCTCTTATTGACAAAACAGTAGAAGCGATAGAGAACCTTTCAGACGAAGAAATTTCTCTGTTCCTGCATAAAAAATGGATTGATCCTATTATCAAAGGTATCGATGAAACGCTCACTGAGGTTTTATCGGCTTTTGAAACTAAAGTGCTTGCATTAGGTAAGAAATATGCTGTAAGTTATAAGCAATTGAAGGAGGATTTGGAAAAGTCTCAAAAAGAATTGTCTGGCCTTATTGGTGAACTGACTGGAGATGAGTTCGCCATTCTTGGACTTAATGAGTTGATTAATGATGGAAAGGAGTAAATGTATGAATATACCCAAAGTTAGATTTCATGGATTTAAAGAAAAATGGAGAGAGGAAAGTCTTTCCAAACTTTTTGTAGAGCGACATGAGATAAGTACAATAACTGAGAGCTTGCCACAATTATCCTTCACAATATCGGAAGGAGTAATTTATCCAGATGATAGAAAGTCTAATAAAAGAGATTTTTTAATCAAAGACATACTTAGTAAAAAATATTTAATCACATGCGTTGGTGATATTCTTTACAATCCAGCAAATGTTATATATGGAGCCATTCATAGAAATTCGTTATGCGATGGCGTAGTATCGCCCATTTATAAAATATTTAAGACAGAGCAAGATTCTAATTTTATGGAATGTGTGGTAAGAAATCCTTCATTTATATCACAACTATCCATGAAAACAGAAGGTACTGTAACTAAACTAAAAACATTAAAACCAGAATCTTTCTTGGAAATGATTGTGAAAATAGCTCCATCCATATATGAACAGCGAAAGATTGCATCCTATTTCCAAACATTAGATTCTTTAATTCAAACGACCTCAAAGAAACTTGCGTCTTTAAAACAAATAAAGGCGGCAAGCTTACAATCTATGTTCCCACAAGAAGGAGAAACTTTACCTAAAGTTAGATTTAAAGGATTTAAAGGGGAATGGGAAAGATGTTCATTAGGTTCGTTATCAATGATAACTAAAGGAGAACAAATAAACAAATTAGATTTATATACTATAAATAAATATTATGTTTTAAACGGAGGTATAACTCCTTCTGGTTATACAAATAAATATAATACAGAGGCTAATACCATTTCTATAAGCGAAGGTGGAAATTCTTGTGGCTATGTAAATTTCAACAATGAAAAATTTTGGAGTGGAGGACACAATTATACCTTACAGAAGGTAAAAATAAATAATTATTATCTTTATTCTTTTTTGAAAAATAACGAAGCAAGTATAATGTCTAAACGGGTTGGATCTGGTTTACCAAATATACAAAAGAAGTCTTTAACAGATTTTCTTATAACATATCCATCACTAAAAGAGGAACAACAAAAAATCGCATCCTATTTCTATAATCTTGATAAACAAATTTCTCTCCAAACCCAATGCCTTGAAAAGCTAAAACAAATCAAGGCAGCTTGTCTGGATAAGATGTTTGTATAAATATCATTCAAACCTTTAATGGAGTAAATATGGATAATATAAACAATATACAATATTTCGTCAAGGAAAGTCAGTTTGAACAAGCCTTGGTTGATCTTCTCCCCCATCATGGTTGGGAAAAGGAAGTAATTGTACAACCCACAGAAGAAGACTTGATTCAGAACTGGGCCAAGATTCTCTTTGACAACAACCGCGACATCAACAAATTAGACAATTATCCGCTTACCGCAAGCGAGATGCGCCAAATCATTGATCAGGTGAATCTGTGCGACAGCCCATACGCCATGAATATGTTTATCAATGGCGGACAGGTATGTATCAAACGCGACAATTCCGCCGATACAAACAATTACGGCAAGGAAGTCTATCTGAAGATTTTCGATGCACGCGAAATCAGTGCTGGACAGAGCCGCTACCAGATTGCCCGCCAACCTCGTTTCAAGGCTTCGCACCCGTTGGGCGGTGACCGACGGGGCGATGTAATGTTGCTCATCAATGGTATGCCGGTGATTCATATCGAACTGAAGCGTTCCAAAGTGGATGTAAGTCAGGCTACCTTCCAGATTAAGCGTTATATCCACGAAGGGGTATTCAGCAACGGCATTTTCAAGATGGTGCAGATTTTCGTAGCCATGACTCCGGAAGAGACACTCTATTTTGCCAATCCGGGCAAAGAAGAGAACTTCAAGCCGGAATTCTATTTCCATTGGGAAGATTTTAACAATACTGTCATACGAGACTGGCGACGAATTGTGTCTGATTTGCTCAGCATCCCAATGGCACATCAGCTAATTGGTTATTATACCATTGCCGACGATAAGGACAAGACACTGAAAGTGCTGCGTAGCTATCAGTATTTTGCAGCCAGCAAAATTAGTGACATAACACATAAAACCAACTGGGATACTCATCAGCATCGTGGCGGATACGTGTGGCATACCACTGGTTCCGGAAAGACCATGACCAGTTTCAAATCGGCACAACTCATTGCCAATTCCGGCGATGCTGACAAAGTAGTATTCTTGTTGGACCGCATTGAACTGAGCGTGCAATCGTTGGACGAATACCGTGGATTTGCGGGAGAAGATGAAGCGATTCAAGATACGCAGAATACAGCTATTCTGTTGAGTAAACTCAAAAGTACGGATAACGATGACCGACTGATTGTGACTTCTATTCAGAAGATGTCGAACATCAAGGCTGGGAAAGATATTTCGCAGGACTACATTGATTTGATAGACCGTAAACGATTGGTATTCATCATAGACGAATGTCATCGTAGTGTGTTCGGCGATATGCTGATAGGTATCAAGAACACGTTCAAAAGAGCTTTGCTTTTCGGCTTCACGGGCACACCGGTGTTCAAAGAAAACGCCAAGCATGAAATCATGACCGAAACCATATTCGGCGACATGATTCATAAATACACCATCGCCAACGGAATCCCTGACCACAACGTATTGGGATTCGATCCGTATATGGTGAGAACCTACGATGACAATGAGCTTCGCGAAAAAGTGGCATTCTCTCAACTGAAGGTAAACAGCATTGAGGAGATTGAAAATGACGAGCAGAAAATGGTTGTTTACAACCGATTCATGAATGAACTGAAGATGCCGGACACTTATAAGAAAGAAGATGAAACTATACATGGAATAGAACATTATCTGCCTAAAGACCTTTATCAGCAGCCTGTTCATCATCAGGCTGTTGCTGCCGACATCGCAAGCGGAAGGGATAAACTGAGCAAGAACGGCAAATTCCACGCCATTCTAGCTACAAAGAATATACCTGAGGCAATAGCTTATTATCGGATATTCAAGGAGCAATATCCTTCTCTGAATGTGGTGGCCGTATTCGACAACAACATAGACAATTCTGATGGCGGAATCGCCAAGGAAGATGCCTTGCTGGAGATGCTGGATGACTATAACCAAAAATATGGAACAACATTCCAGCTTTCCACATACGCCAAATACAAAAAAGATGTGGCCAAAAGACTGGCACACAAGAAGCCTTACCTCAATATAGAACATGATCACGCACAGCAGATAGACTTGCTTATTGTGGTTTCGCAGATGTTGACAGGCTATGACTCCAAATGGGTAAATACGCTGTATGTGGATAAGGTAATGAAATATGTGGACATTATTCAGTCGTTCTCACGAACCAACCGCCTGTTTGGTCCGGACAAGCCTTTCGGCATTATCCGCTATTACTCTTTCCCTTACACCATGGAGCAGAATATCAATGATGCACTCGATGTATATGTGGACAGACCATTAGGAGTCTTTGTCGATAAACTGGAAAGCAATCTGACAAATATCAACCAAAAGTTCTTGCACATAAGGGATATATTCCAGGCACAGAAAATCGAAAACTTTGCAAAATTGCCGGAAGCAAGAGAAGACAGGAATATGTTTGCCAAAGATTTCAGCCAAATGACCCATCTGCTGGAAGCAGCCAAGCTGCAAGGATTCACATGGGATAAGGATGAATATGAGTTCCAGCATGGCGATACCTATACCTACGTCAAAATGGAACTGGACGAACAGACTTACCTTATTCTGCTGCAACGATACAGGGAACTGTTTGAAGGTAATGGAGGGGGCAGTACGGAAGGAGATGATTTCGACTATCCTATTGACACCTATATCACAGAAACAGGTACGGGTACGATCGATGCCGAATATATCAACTCCAAGTTTGTGAAGTTCATCAAGAACCTCTACATGTCCGGTCCGGGAAGCGAACTGACTAAAGAAGCCTTTAAAGAGTTGCACAAAACCTTTGCTTCTCTATCATAAAAAGATCAGCGTACGGCAATGATTATCCTACCCGACCTGCAAAGTGGAGATTTGCATCTGTCGCCGGGTAAGACAATCTATGATTATATCGCAGAATACCAATTCCGCGAATTACATAAACAAGTAATGATTCTGGCTGAAGCGACCGGTATAAACGCCAGTCAACTGGAGCACATCATGAGTCGTAATGTAACGGAACAAAATCTGAATGAATTCAGTCAGTTTGACAACCTGAAACTGACATTGAACA
>ENA-OURN01000381-OURN01000381.1-human-gut-metagenome-genome-assembly--contig:-NODE-381-length-19373-cov-6.23905_pt1 | contig 19373 bp, 12 predicted proteins | sample MGYA00242099_ERZ508987 | MGnify/ENA primary metagenome ERZ508987 (study PRJEB26280, sample SAMEA2531405) | human gut metagenome | biome: human gut; feature: human-associated habitat; material: faeces... | reverse complement strand
ATCCTATGGATCTTTTTATTTAGTTTTAGTGTTCAATTTCATTCTACAATTTACGAGTCAAAAATCGAATTATTTTGTTTGAATTTATTCTGGATAAACAGTCAGAAAGTATACGGCTTTATCAAAATGACGTTGCTTTTTAAATCTATTTTAAAATTATGTTTTAGAATAAAAGCCAGTATTCCCGTTATAGTTTGAAATATTTCCTTGATATTCCTAAATGCAGCATATTCTATATAGGCTCTTTTAAAAATAAGAGTACCGAATCATTTTTATCAAAATATCAATTAGAATCAGACATTTCGCGTAAAGTCTATGCCTCTTAGCCCCGTCTTTACCGGACTTTATCAAAAAACCAGATCAAAGTCCCCATTTTCATTTAGGTGAATACCATCGACTAAAACTCGTGTATATCCTGCAACCTATGAAATGAGAGGGATTGATAGAAGAAATCACAGAGCTATGAAAAAAGCAAACGATATTGGGAATGGGAGAGGAAGATGGAGGAAAATGCATTTCCACGAGCGAAGCGAGGTTTAAGGGTGTTAACCTTGCTCCGAAAGGAGAAGGTGGCAGCGTAGCTGACGAATGAGATGTAGTTCCATCAGCCGCCAGGCTGGTTTTGCGGTTTTTATGAGGTGGTTCATCTCCCAGGCTGCAAGCCGGCTGTATGGTTTTTCATCTTTTTCATATAAAATGCTAAAACCGCACAACCTCGCTCTGCTCGATTAACCTTTTATAAAAACCAATGAATACTGCACCCCTTTCGTCAGCAACAGTTAAATGATAGGCTGACCGCCCTTCCCCGCTGAGGCAGGGCAAAACCTTCCGCACCGGCACGTACCGCCATGTTACTGCGATGTACTGAGTTTTGATTTCCACGAGCCTTCCGAAATGAAATTCCACACAAAAAAGCCTCCCGCGCACTTGGGAGGCTTTTCTGCTTTTCCTTTGTTCAGAGTCAGGCTTTTTATTATTTTATACGCCGACTTTCGCGGCAAGTTTTGCGATGATCTGCTGCTGTTTTTCGTTGATTTCCTTCTGTTCTTTGAGCATGGTTTCGAGCTGGCCGATTCTCTGATCCTGGGAGGCCAGTTTCTTGTTTTGTTCAGCGACGTGTTTCTTGAGGCTTGTCAGTTCTTTGGCTGCTTCACCTGGGTAGACCTTCTTTACATTTCCTCTTTCACCGACTTTGAAGGAGGCGCCGACGGTAACCATGTTATCGTTGTAACCTACGGTCGTTCTCAAAGAGAGAAGCGTGTCGTCATTCGGATGGTAGAAAGCGCCGAGGGCGAGGGCCTGCTGGTCTTTGTAGGAACCACCGGAGACGGCGACGTTTTACTTGCTGTCCGGATCATAGTCGACCGGATGAAGGCCCGCCAGAGCGGCTGCACCTGCGCCGACTTCATTGACACGGTGATCGAGGTCGCCTACGCGGTTGTCGAGCTGTGTCAGGTGGGTCGTGTTATTGGTAATGCTGCCCTTGAGTTCATGAATCTGCGAGCCGTTGACGGCGTCCGTGGACGATGCGGAAATTTCTCCAGGCGCGACGTTTGTCACTTTCCTGCCGCCTGCATTGATGCCGCCCGACGTCATGGACGGACCGCCTTTTATGCTGACGCCATCGTTATTGATGGTAGTATTTCCTGCTTTGACGCTGTCGACGGTGATGTCTTTCTTGAGCGATACTTTCAGCGAATCTCCGGAAATACTGGTTTCCGTATTCGTGCTGTCCCCAAGGATCGAGAGGGTGCCCTTCGGGGAAATCGATGCGCTGTTCCCGTCGTCTGCCTTGAAGCTGGTCGGGTCCGTGACGTTCCTGATCACGACGACTTCACCATTATCGACACTTGTATTACTGTCCGGGGTAATTGGAAGAATCGTCGTCCCGCCGGAATTAGCGCCCGATGTTCCTGTATTTCCTGCGCCTGCAGTGCCTGCCGTGTCTGCAGTGGCCAGGCTGGAATGCGTCGTGACTGCTGTTTTCGTATTCGTTCCTGCGGCCGTATTTCCTACGCTGGCGGATGTATGGCCCGTCTCGGATGTGGTGCCTGTGATATTCGCGCTGATGGTGTACATACCGTCAGACGTCTTGATGACCTGGATGCCGTTGCCTGCCTTGATATTTGGCTGCGTCGCATTCTGCCGGGCGAAGACAACCTTCTTCAGCTGCGCCACGTTGACGGCATCGGTGTCCTGCGTGCCAGCTGCGACGCCCGTGATCTGACGGGTGATGCCTTTGAAAATATCGTTGACAGAAACGGCGCCTCTTGTCGATTTCCAGGCCGGGGACGTATTCAGGGAAAGAAGATTTGTCAGCGGATCATAGCCTGCATAACCAGCTGCCGTACCTGCCACAGAGCCCGAACCGAAGGCCGCGCCGCCAGAGGCTGTCGCATAGGAATTGTAACCGACAGCGACGATATCATCGCTTGTCATCTGCGTCGCATTGCTGTCTGCCGACCCGATGACGACGGAACGGTCAGCGCCGAAAAGGTAACGGTTGTCGTCGATGACCTGCGACATCTTCGAAACAAGAACAGTATTGGCTGAACCTATAGAAGTGACATTCTGCACATTGATGTCCGAATTACCATAACCGATTTGGATATCTTTTGCATTTTCTGCTGCACCATCCGTAGTGGACAAAACATTATTCACGCCGAACATCTGCGACAGGTTTGTATTCGTTGCACGGTTCCTATCGCCCAAAACCTGCGTCTTATCTGCATTCGTCACGCCATTGACAGCGCCGAGGGCAGAAACATGATTTACATTGGACGCCGTATTTCCTGAACCATCCAAAATATTAGCTGAGCTTACATTGTCTGCCGTACCAGTCAGTGTATTATTCGATCCGGTTACCGAAGAAAGAGCTGCATAGCTGACGGTGTTCGTATCGCCAAGAATCTGGGTTGTCGCGGTATTGTTGACGGTATTTCCAGATCCAATGGCAGAAACATGCTGCACGGCGGATGCCGTATTTCCCACGCCGGACAAGATATTGGATGCGCTTGGCGTCTTCTCTGTCCCGGTGATGGAATTCTTAGCGCCTGCTATCAGAGAGGAATTGACATAAGAAGCGCTGTTTGTATCACCGATCATGACGCTGCCTTTGGTGTTCTCCACATTGGCGTTGTCACCCATGACAATGGAGCTTGTTACATAGCTTCCCTTGCTGCCCGTTCCGATGACCGTCGTATTGTTTGCTCTCGTGAAACTATTGTTGTATCCGTCGATCATGACATACTTGTCGCTATCAAAGAGGCCGTTTTGGCCCTTAAGTTCATTCCCTGTACCAAGGACCTGGGCAAAGGATACGCTGTCGACCTTGTTCCCATTGCCGATGGCCATGACAGCGCCGCCTGGATTTTTTTTGGCTCCGTCAATGATTGCATCCTGCATGGCTTTTGGAGAATCAAGCGGCTGGCTCAGAATCATCGTTGCCGAAGTGACTCCCCATGTATTTTTCACCTCATTGCCCGTGCCGATGGCGATGGTTCCGCTGCTGTTATTGACACGGTTTCCCGTCCCGATGATAGAGTTTTCCGCGCCGGAATGAGGAAAGGCGGCAATCGATTCATTGGAGTTCAAGGAACCGACGACAGTGCCAAATGCATTCTTATATCCATCAAGAATGGTATCGACCACATGGAGTTCCTGATCCTGGCTCGACTGCACATTGTAGCTGCCATAGGTCGTCGTGAACATGCCGTTTGCATACAAATTCGTGCCGACCGTCGTCGAGGCCACGCCTAGCTGCCTGCCGGCTGCAGGACTGAAGCCGTACGTGCTGAATTCCGATCCCTTCGTATCCCCGATCTCCACATCCGCTCCCAGATTATGCGCGCCGATTTCAATCGATCCTGCCCTTGCGAAAGAATTCGTGCCGATGGCAATTCCTTCCGGCAGATTTTCCTTCGCTTCCGTGTTGCCAGCTATGGTGTAACCAAATCTGTCATCATCTTTGCCTCTCTCCTTGCCATATCCGAAAGAAAGGAGTGCCTCCTCCGTTTGTGTGCCCAGATCGATCTTCGCATTATTTCCAATGGCGATACTCATGCCCTTCGGGCGGGTATTGACCGGATCCATGCCATATTAGATAAATGCCCCCTGGCCCTTTACGATATCATTGGAGGGTGCAGCCTGCGCAGGCAGCGCCGCACTCGTACAAAGCAAAAAGGCGCAGACAGAAGCAAGGAAAAGGCGTACCTTTTTCCCCTGACATCTGCTGCGTCTGGAAATACGTGCATTAAAACTACTCTTCGAAATCATAGTACATCCCCCCGGCGGTCCACAAACGATACCTTTCCAAATTAAGCAGCCGCCATGGACCCTTTCCCCCGAAAGAGTCCTTTCAAGGCGTACTGCCGGATCGGGGCGCCGCGTTTGCCAGTGACAAGCTCCATGAACCGCCTGAAATTCCCTGGTTCCAGGCCGGCCCATTCGTTGATAGAGAATCCCCCTCAAACGCGCGCTTTTAATCTCCCGTTCTCGTCTTAAATATATAGTAATTACGATATTAAGAGGAATACGAGTCAGAGATAAGAGGTTGACACTTTTGTTATAGGTATCAAGGAAATCAGGGTAAATTAAGTGTCCTATCCTATTCCGTTATATGCTTCCCATCGTTCCGCGATTGGATTCGGCACTTTTTGTAAAAAATAACTCGGTCTTATGAGAAACCCTCAAGAACGGACGCACTCTTCTTTTAAGAACATATAGAAAACTTCATGGACACATCCGCCCTGCTGTACGTGTATCTTATGTGATTCCTTGATAGAGTGATAAAGGAAATGAATAGGATACTAGAGGATATAAAGGAAATGGATGGGAAGATGATCTGACGAATGGTACACCGCGCATTTCCCAAGCGCCGCTAACCTCGCCTTCCCAGACGGGGAAAAAGGGCCGTAGGCCGGTCTTGACCTTGCCCTGGAAGGGAAGGTGTCGGTGGAGCCGACGGATGAGTTGCATTTCCTCGGACAGAGTCCGGTTGTATGGTTTTTAAAGGTGCAATTTCTAAAATCGGGGTGCAGTATTCATTGGTTTTTAAAATATGAAAAGGTTCCACGCGCAAAGCTGCGGTTGTATGGTTTTTCATGGTTTTTCATGTTTTTCCATGCTCCCCATCCCACGCAAAAAGGACTTCCTTGACGAGAGAAGTCCTTTTCACTCGAATAGGCCTGAATAGCAGGTTCTGCCTTTCGACTGTCCGTCATGCGGCCATCCGACTAGTATGGGAAGGGGGTCGGACCGGTCTTTAATTGGGAAGGTCATGACGAACTATATGGAATGCCCGATGAGAGGGGAAGGTTGGAGTTTGGAGATAGATGTGCCCCCTCATGCGATGCTGATTCCCGTATGGGATGAATGAAAAATTTCCTTAGAAAGTTCCCGGTACATGCCGGCAGCCGATCAGCCTGGGCTGGCGCTCTGCCGTAAAAAACAAAAATCGCAGTCAAACGCGGGGAAGAAGACGGACTTCCTTGCCTGGCGTTCGCTGCGAAAAAAGGTGCTTTGAAAACGTTTCAAAATCGTAAGAGCCCCCCTGGCGGCTTGCGAGTATATCGCCGCAGTGGTTACGGTGATTCCCTTTCCCCCGAAAGAAAATTCACGTCCGTCCCCCGGACCACTGCTTGATCGGGATGCTGATGCAGGATCTTCCGGCCGTTCCCTGGAAACTCCCCAGTCCCCTCGGATCTGCCTTGATGAAAGATCTCCGTTAATTATCAGCGTATTTAAATCTCCCGTTCTTTGACTTCAATATATAATAAAAGGGAAATTATAAGAAATACTAATAAGAGATAAGAAGTTTATACTTTTATTATAAGTCGATCGGTTTGTTCTAACTTTCTTTACTCCTATGCATTCCTGCGATAGGTTTCCTCTTTTCAGCTGCAAAAATACACTTGTTTTCCCTAAAATCAGATACCAATTCCTTATTTTCCCTAAAGGCAGACACTCGTTTTGCGATCTTCTTTCAGCAGATCATAGAAATATTTGTGAATGAGCCCGTCATTTCATACGCGCATCTTATAATCTTCCCTTACTCGCTTATAACAGATTCTGATTAGTAACGGCAATTTCATGGATATCAGAAGTATCAGAACTTCGACGAAAAAGGCCCTCAGGTAAGCTGAGGGACAGCGATATGACAAAATGTACAATCATTTCGCCACAGTCCTTTTTCTATTGGAATATTCTATTATCGGATTATCCAGCACTTATATGCGCCGGCTTTGTCTGAATACCAAAAAACCTCGCTTCGCTCGAGGAAATGAACCTCCTCAGGCGACTCTGTCGTCAGCTCCCCCTACGGGGCAAGCTCAAAAAAACCCTTAAACCGAACTTCGTTCGAGAAATGCTAAAGGTAGTATTTACATAATTTTGTCACAGCTTTTTTTTGATGGCCATATTATGGAAAGCCCAAGAGAATGGAAATCTGGAAAAATCTTCCTCTCAGGCGTTTTCCCTTATTCCGTCACTCCGGTCTTTGCCATAAGTTTCCGGATCAGGATTTCCTGTCTGGCGAGTTTAATATCTGAAGCAGCATCCGTCTTTGAGTGTACGGAAATTTCCAAATCTTGCTGTCAGTATAAATGAAATCAGTCTCCAAGAGAAATCGTAATCACCAATAGGTTCTTCCCAGCCTGCTATAAGCGTTTGTGCCATCTTCAAGAAATCTCAGCAAAAAAGACTCCTAGTCGGAAACCAGAAGTCTTTTTCACCGCCGTCGTCCATGATGGAGAGTGGGACGATGGCACACCCGTCTGCAGCCGGGATTACGGGCTGCGCGGTATGGAGACGCAGCCGTCAAGGCGGAAGGTTCATCCAGGGAGGGAGCAGACGGGCAATATGGATGGTCCCGCAGCGGACCGGGGAGTGAAAACGTAAGTTTAACTGTCCTGCCGCGGGGCGGTCCTTCGGCAGGGCGCCTGACCCGGGAAGGATGCGCTGATAGATGCACTTTGTTTGCATCTCCTGCCATCTATAGTATAAACCAATTTTTTATTTAGATAAAATCGCAGTATTTCATAAGGTCCCCTCTCTTCTTGAATAAGCGTTAAAACCTAACGATTTTCACCCTATTTCTCCTGCTAAAGGCCAGAAAAGAGTGTATAATAAAAGGGATAATTTCTTCAGAAAGAGGGCTCACCATGAAAATCGCAATTGCAGGCACAGGCTACGTCGGCCTCTCCAATGCCATCCTCCTCTCCCAGCACCACAAGGTTACTGCCGTGGACGTCATCCAGGAAAAAGTGGATATGGTCAACAGGAAGGAATCCCCGATTGTCGACGATTACATCGAAGACTACCTGGCGCACAAGGATCTCGACCTCACCGCCACCATGGATGGCGACAGCGCATACAGGGAAGCAGACCTGATCGTCATCGCCGCTCCGACGAACTACGACACGGAGACGAACCACTTCGACACATCGGCCGTCGAAGCCATCCTCTCCCAGATCCAGCGCGTCGGTTCCAAGGCCATCGTCGTCATCAAATCCACCATCCCGATCGGATACACCCAGGAAATTTCCGCCGTCTATCCTGACCTTTCCATTCTCTTCGCGCCGGAATTCCTCCGCGAAGGCAAAGCTCTCTACGACAACCTCTACCCGTCCCGCATCATCGTCGGGATCCCGAAAGGAAAAGAAGCCCTCCGCCCCGAAGCAGAAAAATTTGCAGCCCTGGAACAGGAAGGCGCTGTCCGCGAGAACATCCCGGTCCTCATCACAGGATCTTCTGAAGCAGAGTCCATCAAACTCTTCTCCAACACCTTCCTCGCCATCCGCGTTGCCTACTTCAATGAAATCGACACCTATGCCGAAGAAAAGGGCCTGAATACCGCTGACATTATCAAAGGCATGGGCTACGACCCCAGAATCGGAGACTTCTACAACAATCCGTCCTTCGGCTACGGCGGATACTGCCTGCCGAAAGACACCCGCCAGCTCCTCTCGAACTTCGAAGGCATCCCGGAAACCATGATCCGCGCCGTCGTCGATTCCAACGAGACAAGGAAATCCTTCATCGCTGACCGCATTGCCGCCAGAAATCCGAAGAAAGCCGGCATCTACCGCCTCATCATGAAGAGCGGCAGCGACAACTTCCGCTCCTCCGCCATTCAGGGCGTCATCGAGCGTCTGAGGGACAAGGACATTCCCCTTCTCATCTACGAACCGTCTTACAAGGGAGACTCCTTCATGGGCATCCCCGTCACCAAAGACCTTCAGCAGCTCAAGGATGAATGCGACATCATCCTCACCAACCGCGAAGAAAAAGACCTCGAAGACGTCAAGGATAAAGTCTACACCAGAGACCTCTTTACCAGAGACTAAGGAACCCTATAGTAAAAGCAAAAAGAACTATTGTGAAATGAAAAATCACTTCGCAATAGTTCTTTTTATTGTCCAATCTTTATTTCTGCGTTTCTTCCTTTTTCAGCCTGTCATATTCCTTCTTCAAGGCCGCAAAGGTTTCATCGCTGATATCATGCTCGATCTTGCATGCATCGTCGAGGGCGTGCTTTTCGGAAACGCCCATGGATTCCAGAATGTAGGAAAGGACCTGATGCCTTTCATAGATCCGCTCGGCGATCGTCTGTCCTGCCTCCGTCAGATGGATGCAGTTGGATTCATCCACCGTAATCAAGCCTTCCTGGCAAAATTTCTTCATGGCAATGCTGATCGTGGGCTTGGAATACCCCATTTCATTGGCCACGTCGATGGATCTCACTGTTCCAAGGCGCTTCTTCAATACAAGGATCGTCTTCATATACATTTCCGTTGCTTCATGTACTTCCATGAGATCACCTGCTTTCGTCAAGAATCATTTTATCATCCATGCTGTATTTTACCATACAGTGTATCTATTATAACTTTTCGCCCCCTGTATAGCAAACCGATGGGCATGGGGCTTGGGCATAGAAAATCCCGGAAAATGCGCGTTCCCTAGTGCCGCTAATACTTGCCTTCCCAGACGGGGAAGGTGCCCGAAGGGCGGATAGGGTTGATTACCTCGCAGCGGAGCTGCGGTTTTGTGGTTCCCCTTCAGCTTATCATCTGCCATCCAAGTTGATTAATTGGCTGAACGCTAGAATATATCCCATCAAAAAGGACCGCGGCAAAATGATGGCACATTTTGCCACAGCCCCAATTTTATGTTTCCAGGCGAACCACCTGTCAGGAAACAGCACTATCCCTGTGCGGCGATTCTCCTGTGCTGGATTTCCGTTTCTTCTCCCATGAGATGGTTCACGCTTTCAAGGAGTGTCTGCGTCATATTGACCTGCCAGAACTGATTGGCTTCGGTCAGCTGGTACAGGTAGCCGTTATGCTTCCAAAGGCCGTAGTCTTCCCACAATGGTCCCAGGAATTCCATGCTGGCCAGTTTTTCTTCCCTCTGGATCAGTTTATCAAGGTCGAGCCTGCTCTGATTCATCTGCCCCTGGATATCTTCTTTTAGATGGGCATTGGGCGACTGGTTCATCAGGAACATCATCGGTTTTCTTCCTTCATCGATGGCCTTTTCATAGGCCGGAAGCCTGCGGTCGAGCATGGTGGAAAGACCGTCGACATGGCCGCCAGCCCCGCAGCCAAAGGGGAAGAGGTGCGTACCGAAAGCGGGCCTGCGTATTGTAGAGGCTCCGCTCCCTGTTGTTCCTTGCCCAGTGGCAGAAACTGAGGCGCTTGTATCCCTTGTGCGTCGAGGTAATTCTTGCCGAAGGAGAACATGGCAGACTGCACCTGCGTCGGTGCGGCCGGAGGGAGTTTCCCTCTCTGGATGGCCAGATTGAGGTCGCTGTGTTCAAAGACATTCAGCTGGTAGAGATCAGCACCGTCGATGCCCGATTCCACGAGCGTTTCCACGTCCTTGTGCCACACGTCCATCGTTTGGTACGGCAGCCCGTACATGAGGTCGATGACGACAGCGCACTGGTTGTAGGACAGAAGCTCCTGCAGGTGGGAGAATACCGTCTCCCCGTCGTCGATGCGGCCCACGGCCTGACGGACCTTCGTATCGAAGGACTGCACGCCGAGCGACATACGGTTCACGCCGTTTCTGAACCATACGTCCATCTTCTCCGGGACGAGGTCATGCACACGGCCTTCGAAGGTGAGTTCGTAGTCATTGGCAAGCGGCAGACATCTCTGGATCGTGGAAAGAAGGCGGCCTGCATTTTCAGGAGAGAGGGAGGTCGGTGTGCCGCCTCCGATGAATACGGCCTGAATCGGCGCGCTGGAGAGTCGCGGGGAATCCGCACCCATCTCGATGTCCTTTACCAGATGGTCGATGTAGCGGTCTTCTTCGTCCTGGTTCGTCCCGTTCTGGAAGAAGGGGGCAGTAGAGGCATTTCGTCTTGCAGAAGGGAATATGGATATAAGCCATCTGCGTCGGATGCCCTTCCACGGGCTTTGCCATGATATCCCGCCAGACCTTCTGCGCCATGGGAGGCGGCACCATGCTCCCTCCCATGGCGGCATGGACGACCCTCTTGCTGTCGAAAGCCAGACGGAGCGGCTCATCCGTCTTCCTTCCGAACTGCATCACCCTCTTCTCGGGCGTCAGCTGGTCAAAATAATTTCTTAAATCCATCGCACTCTCCTTACTTTTCAACCTGGATGAAATTCATCACATTCCGGGCAAAAGCGGCTGCATTTTCAAGGTCTGCTGCATCCGGATGCGTGGAAGCTTCCTTGTGGCGCGCCTCGCTTTCCGGATTTCTTCCATGCGGATTGTCTGCCGGGAAACGCTTGTACATCGCTTCGATCAGCTGGGGATCGACTTTGCCCTGGCAGATAAATGTGCCTGCCAGTTTCTTTCCTTCCGGAAGAAGGGAGGCGCCGTTCTTGAGGCAGTCCTGTGCATGGCTGCTGGCCGGATTGACGCCGGCCGTCGCGAAGACAGCCACATGGCGGTTATGGAGATTTTCCAGAACCTTTCTGGATGCATCATCGGCCGTGCCCTTGTCGACCCAGAAGCCCATGAAGACGCAGTCATAATCAGAGAGAGACTCATTCATCTCGCGGATATTGCGGCAGGGCGTCCCCTCCGGCAGCGCAGAAGCGATCGCCTCTGCCACCATCTTCGTATTCCCGGTCCTTGTCGAATATAAAACGATACTTTTCATGAAGTCCTCCCTTAGAATTTAAATGTCACGCCGGTTCTCCAGGTGCGTCCGTAAATGGAGTAATCATCGTCATCGGAGAATGTCTTGTCGAAAATGTTGTCGACGCCGGCATAGATCTGTGTCGACTTGGAGATGTCCTTGGTAACGACGAAATTGGTCGTGCTGTAGGTGTAGTTCTTTCCTTCGCCGTCGAGGTAATCCTTGTACCAGAGGTTGTAGAAAGATGCGGTCCACGGATTTTCCTTCGCATCGGTCCAGGAAATCTGCACGAGGCCGTTCATGCGCGCGTTTTCAGAAATGCGGGCATTCGTTTCCTTGTCTCTGGCATCCAGGTAGGTCAGGTTCACCTTGGCATCCCAGTGCTTGTTGAAGCGGTAGCTGTATTCCCCTTCGACGCCGTCCATGACCGCATTGTCGATATTGACGTACTGGTAGCGGACGATTCTTCCGAAGCGGCCGAGCAGCTGGGAATTGATCATGTTCTTGATCTTATTGTGGAAATAGGTCACCTTGCCAGCGCCGTTTCCTCTTTCAAATTCAAGGCCGATATCAAAGGTTCTGGACTTTTCTGCCTCGAGATCGCTGTTGCCCCAGACCTGGATGTGCTTACCATCCATGCCGACGGCACTAGTCCTTCCTTTATGCGGAGCCGGGATGCTTCGAAGAGCGACCTGCTGGTGGCGGTGACGGCCATGGATGAGGTCAATATTATCGCCTGCATGCTGGCGAAGAAGAACGGCATTCCCCATACCATCGCCCGCATCCGAGATCCGAAATTCCTCTCGGAGCCGGTGGACTACATCAAGGAGAATTTCGACATCGACCTGGTACTGAGTCCGGAGCTCATTACGGCCCGTGAAATCAGCCGGCTGGTGATGACGCCCTCCGCCATTAACGTGGAGGATTTTGCAAAAGGCCGGGTGCGTCTTCTGGAAATGAAACTCAGTCCCCGCTCTCCCTTTGCCCATAAGGAATTAAAGGACATCACCCTGCCGCCATCCGTTCTCATCGCCCTCATCCTCCGGGACCACCACATGATTATCCCCCACGGCAGTGACAGGCTGCTGCCGCTGGACAACGTGTATTTCCTTGGAAATCCGGAATCCCTTGCAGAAATTTCATCCCACGGCCATGCCAAGTACCAGCGCCGAACGAAGAAGGCCCTCATCATCGGCGCCGGCCGCACGGGGCAGGCCCTGGCTCCCATGCTGGAGAAGCAGGGGATTTCAGTGAAGGTCATCGACAATAATGAAGACCACTGCCAGCAGATGGTGGAAAGGCTGAAAAAGGGCATGGTCCTCTGCGGCGACGGCACGGACATGGACATGCTTACCCAGGAAGGGGTATCGGAGGCGGACACGGTTATCTGCACCACCAAGGACGAAAGGCTGAACCTCATGATGGCCCTTCTGGCAAAACATCTGGGCGCCGGACAGACCATGGTGCGGGTGACCCGCACGGAATACATCGCCCTCATGCAGCAGGTGGGCATCGACATCGTCCTGTCCACCCGCCTTCTCGCGGCCGGTGAGGTGCTTGCCTTTGTGCGGAGCGGAAGCGTGGTTTCTGTGTCCCTGCTGGAAGGGGCCAGGGCAGAGGCTTTGGAAATCGTCATTCCCGAAGGTTCCAAGGCCGCCGGAAAGCCCCTCATGAAGGCGAATCTCCCCAAGTCCTGCCTGGTAGGCGCCTATGTGCGGGATGGCAGGGTTTACATTCCTGACGGCCATTCCGTCCTTGCCGCCGGTGACAGCGTCATTCTCATTGCAGAGGCGGACAGGGCGCAGGACGTGATTTCCTATTTCAAAGGCAGGGACTAGTATGAACATCCGCATCATCCAATCCATGCTCTCCCGCATCCTTCTGGGCGCCGGCGCCGTGCTCCTTCTTCCCCTCCTTCTGTCCCTTTATTACGGAGGGCCGGTGCTTTCCTTCCTCATCCCTGCCCTGCTGTCCCTTCTTCTTTACCTTCTTCTCCGCAGAAGAAATCTATCTCCCAATGTGAGCCTCACGCCCCGGGAGGGCACCGCGCCATCACCGCCCTTTCCTGGATTGCCGTGTCCCTGCTCTATGCCATTCCCTATATCTGTTCCGGCACCCTCTCCCCGCTGGACGGACTGGTGGAAAGCGTGTCCGGCCTCACCGGCACCGGGGCCACCGTCATCAATGACCTTTCGCCCCTGCCGCCGTCCATTCTTTTCTTCCGCGCCATGACCCACTGGCTGGGAGGTCTGGGCATCATCGTCATCTTCGTGGCCCTCTTCCCCCAGGCCGGACGGGGCACCACGAAAATGGTGAATGCCGAAAGCACAGGACCCACCTCTTCCAAGCCCCTCCCCCGCATCAAAGAAACGGCACTGGCCCTTTTCTGCGTGTACTTTTGTTTCACCGCCGCTGCCACGGCGGCCTTAATGCTATGGGGCATGGGTTTCTGGGAAGCATTGGACCATGCCTTCTCCACCATTGCCACCGGCGGTTTTTCCACCAGAAATGAAAACATTGCCTACTATCACAGCTTTTCCCTGGAAATGATACTCACCTTTTTCATGGTTATTTCCAGCGCCAACTTCGGCCTCTACGTGGACGCCTGGAAACGGGGTCTCCATGTACTCCTGCAGGATACGGAATTCAAAGTCTACCTCCTCATGGTGGCAGCGGCGGTCCTTCTCATCACCGCCTCCCTGGTGCTTCAGGGCCATATGCCCCTTCCGGAATCCCTCCGGGAAGCCCTCTTCCAGTCCGCCTCCTTGTCCTCCACCACCGGCTACGTATCCGCCGACTTCGACCAATGGCCTTCCTTTGCTAAATTTATCCTTCTCCTCATCATCATAGCCGGAGGCTGCGGCGGCTCCACCGCCGGCGGGCTGAAGGTAATGCGCCTCATTCTTCTCTTCAAATGCTTCTCCGCCATTCTGAAGCTCCACATGCACCCAAGGGCGGTTTTCCACATGACCGTGGGAAAGGAAAAATTCTCCCGGAATACGGTACTCTAGGTGCTGGCCTTCTTCTTCATCTACATGGCCCTCTCCACCCTGTGGGCAGGGGCCATGATGTTTGACGGCCTTGCTTTCATGGACGCCCTGGGCGTGGCCTTCTCCACCATGAGCTACGACGGCCCCGCCTTCGGTGCATTCGGCGCCACCTGCACCTACGCAGCCCTGCCGGATTTCTCCAAGGTCATCGTCTGCCTGTCCATGCTCTTCGGAAGGCTGGAATCCGTAACCCTCCTCTCCATTTTCATCCCTTCCTTCTGGAAAAAGAGCGGATGGTGAGGATGAGATGATAGAAGATAGACGATAGATAATAGAAATTAGAAGATAGAAGGTAGACAGTCAGACTTCAGACGGTCAGACAATCAGACACCTGCGACCCCCTACTGTCATGTTGAGCGGGGCTGCACGGCGGTATTGGCGGTAAGTGTTTTATTTCCTATTGATACTCTGAGCCCAGAAATCTCCCGCCACAATGTTGCTTGTCCCGTTTTGGAGTGAGATTTCTCCACTCCACTTCTTTCCGGTCGAAATGACAGGGGCGGCGGGCTGTGTACAGGCGTTTGAGGAAGAAACAGAATGGCACAGGTGCTGCCCCACCTCTACTGTCATTTCGAGCGGGGCGGCATGTCGGTATGAGGGTAAAGGTTTTATCCTCTATTGATACTCTGAGTCGAGAAATCTCCCACCAATAGGGCTTGTACTATTTCGGAGTGAGATTTCTCCACTCTGTGGAGACTCTGCATAGAGTCTCCAAGTCAGCCGAAGTTGGCCTCCAGCCTGCCCAATAAGAGGCTTTCCTATTGGCGGCTGACCGGCTCCGGTTGAAATGACAGGGGCGGCGAGCTGTGTACAGGCATCTCTGAAAGAAGCAGAATGGCACAGGTGCAGCCCCCCTCTACTGTCATTTAGCGGGGCTGCACGCCGGTATGAGGGTAAAGGTTTTATACTCTATTGATACTCTGAGTCGAGAAATCTCCCGCCACAATGCAGCTTGTCCCATTTCGGAGTGAGATTTCTCCACTCCACTTCGTTCCGGTCGAAATGACAGAGACGGCGGGCTGCCGACGGTCATTCACTCCAAATACGGGCATTCAAAAAAGCGTGGAAACGAAGCTCCACGCTTTTTTGATGTCCCTATTTCTTCTCGCCGAAGAGGCGGAGGAGGTAAATGAAGATGTTAATGAAATCCAGGTACAGGGTGAGGGCGCCCATGATGGCTATCTTCTGTCCTTCGTCGGTGGCCCGGGAATGATAGGTGAGGGCCAGGCGTTTGATGGACTGGGTGTCATAAATGGTGAGGCCCGTGAAAATCAGGATGCCGGCGTAGGAAATAAGCATCTGCAGCAGGGTGCTGTCGAAGAAGAAACCCACGACCGTGGCCAGGATGATGCCGAAAAGTCCCATGAGGCACATATTTCCCAGCTTCGACAAATCCGCCTTCGTCACATAGCCGTACACCGACATGATGCCGAAGGTGCCGGCGGTCATGAAGAACACGCCGCCGATGGAAGAAAGGGTGTAGGTCAAAAATACCGCCGACAGGGTAATGCCGTTCAGCACCGAATACACCAGAAACATGACCGCCGCCGTTTTCAGAGACATTTTCCCCATGGCAGAGGACAGACGCCATACCAGGGCAAAGGTGGCCACGATGAGCACCAGGGTGCCGGTGCGGCTTCCCATGAAAAGCCCCCGGAGCAGGGCATTATCCGCCACGAACCATGCGCTGAATCCCGTCACCACCAGGGCGATGGCCATCCAGGCATACACATCCTTCATGAGACCGGGCATATTGATGGAAATACTTTTCTCCCGTTCCGCTGTCAATTCGTCATACATAGAAAGACTCCTTTCTGAATGAAATATCTTATATCGATTTATTTGAGAAAAGAAGCGGCCTTCGCAAAGAATGCCGCCCTTTTATGGCCTTTTATATTTATATTGTAACACAGCCTGTACAGTGTCACATCATCTGTACATCCTTATACAGGGGAGATTTCACCCACTGCCCGTGGATATCCACAAGCCCCCAGAGTCCGTGGGATTTCACCGGTGCCAGGCCATGTCGGAAAGGCCGCGCCGCCTCTCCTTCCGGAAGGGTGAACAGAATCTTTCCTTCCCGGTCCAGGGCATGGATTTTCTTTCCCTCTTCCAGCCAGGCCAGCCCCTCTTCCGAATAGGGCTGCATGACGGCGCCGGAGGGAAGCTCACGAATGACGCCGCTTTCTCCGGAAAGCACCGTCTTACCGCCCATTTCATAAAGCACGCGGTCTTTCCCGAGGAATGTAATCCGGTCATACAGGAAATCCATGACCTGCCTGCCGTCCTCCAGACGGAAGGCACCCATCTTTCCTTTTTCCTTATCCCTCAGAGTCACCAGCCCTTCCTCTTCATAGAGCATGCCGCCGGAAAGGTCATAGCGCCCCGGCGGGATGATGTACTCTCCCTTCCGGTTCAGGAGCCCCCAGCCCTTTTTATTCCGAAACGCAGCGGTGACACCATAGCCATAAACATCACTTTCCCCCCTGCGCCGGTGAACATCGCCGGGAAGGCCGTCCTTTGCCAGGTAGGGATACAGCAGGCCTCCCGCCGCCGGCGAAGAAGGCAGGTTCACCGATATATCGTAATGGGTGGTCTTTTTCGATGATTTTTCCCTCGTCTCCACCCTGCCTGTCTCCATAGTGGAAACAGAGCCCTCCCGATGGATATGGGTATAAGAAAAAGCCGGTTCCTCTCCCCGGGCAGGAGAAAATGCAGCTGGCAGAAGCAGGAGGGATGTGATAAGCAGAATCTTTCCAGTTCTGTAGTTCATAGAGCGTCCTTTCTATTTAGTGCATGCTGAATAACTATTTATGATAGAATATATTAGATAACTACTGAGATTTAACATGTAATATTGTATAATATATGCATAGTTAATTTTAGCATCCCCAGATTTTCTTTGCACATAGGAGCTCTATTCATGTATAAACTCACTCCCCAGTACCAGCAAATTTCTATTTTTGACTTCAATCAGCCGGGTGGGCTCCAGCTTTCCTCCGACAATAGATGGGTTCAGCTGGCGGATTCCCTTGAGTGGAACAAGTATGAAGAACGCTATGCTGAACAGTTCCCTTCTAAAACAGGACGTCCGGGAATTCCTTTTCGTATTGCCTTTGGCGCATATATTATCCAGAAGGCAACCGGAGCTTCCGACAGGAAATTATGTGAGCTCATTGCAGAAAATTCATATTATCAGTATTTCCTTGGGCACCCATCTTTTCAGCCTGAATGCCCGTTCACCTACTCTGCTATGGTGTATTTTAGAAAAAGATTCACGCCTGAGTTCCTTATGGAAGTCAATGAAATGATTCTGGCAGCGTCTGATGTAACGCCGGAACACAGGGAGGATAAGTTGGAGGTGCCTGATGGCACTGCTCTCCCCGACAATATGGGGACCTTGATTCTGGATGCGACCTGTTCTCCTTCGAATATCCGGTATCCTCAGGATTTCTCGCTTCTCAATGAAGCCAGGGAGCATCTGGAGGGGATAATTGACTATTTCAATGATACCTACCATCCCTGGGCTAAGCCAAGGACTTACCGGGAAATCGCAAGAAAGGACTATCTGAAGCTGGCAAAGTCCAAGAGAAGGTCTGCAAAAGCTGTCAGAATGCAGATTCGGCGGGAGTTATTCAATCTTGCCCGTGATATGCGCTATATCGAACAGTACCTTGCGGCAGGCTATGAGCTTCCGGAGAAGTATCGGCAGTTGTACCAGACCATTCAGAAGCTGTATGAGCAGCAGAAGTACATGTATGACCACAAGACACATCGAATCGAGCATAGGATTGTCAGCCTGCGTCAGCCCCATCTGAGGCCCATTGTACGCGGCAAGGTCAAGGCACCGGTAGAATTTGGCGCCAAGTACGATGTGAGCATTGATGAAAAGGGACACGCCCGGATGGAAAAGCTGTCATTCGACCCTTACAATGAAGGCGGCGTTCTGACTGATGCAGTGGAACGGTATAAAACCCGTACCGGCCATTATCCTACGAAGGTGCTGGTCGATCAGATTTATCGCACTCGCACAAACCGAGAGTTCTGCAAGCAGCGTGGAATTCGCATGTCCGGGCCTCGCTTAGGGCGTCCGCCAAAAGAGAAACAGAAGCCAACAAAGGAAGAATACCAGGACAATGTCGATATAATCGAGGTTGAGCGCTTCTTCAGCTTAGATAAGCACTGCTATGGTGCCGGTCTTATCATGACTAAACTGCCGGAGACGACGTTGTCTTCTATCGCCATGTCTGTTCTTGTGGGGAATCTGTTCAGAATCCCCACGGGGTCTCTTTTTTTGCTCTATTTTGTGGATTCAGGGGTAGAATCAGAGTCTCAGCACTATATGGAGTTAGCAGACTGAGGTTCCAAGGCATTCTCAAGGTCAAAAATGCCTTCTGAGGGGTGAATTTTCACATTTTGAGGGTGTTTTAGGTTATTTTTGCAAAGGGTGGTTTTTTAACAGCCACTAAGTATAGCACGGGTTGTTGTGCCCCCGCTTGCGGGGGAAAGGTGGTGGCGCCAGCCACCAAAGGAGGGCGCCGCCGTAAGGCGGCATTTATATTGGCGCCGCAAGGCGCCGTACCTCCCCAATCGGTCAGCCGGCTAAAAGGAAGGCCTCTTATTGGGCAGGCTAGAGGCCAACTTCGGCTGACTTGCGTATCCCATGCGGGATACGCACAGAGCGGTACTATATAACTCCCCTGGGCGGAGCCCTCAAACCGTCCGGAAGGCGAAGCCGATCACAGGCAGAACCCTTGGCGCCCAGGGCCGCAGGCCCGGCGGCGCCATCAACCCTCGCGGCGAAGCCGCGTCAACCTTCGGGAATACAGCCAAGCGCCGATTCCCCCTCAAAAGCCCACTGCCTCAAATGATACACACAGCAAAAAAGCACCAGTCATCAGACTAGTGCTTCTTTCTTAATCAGCAGCTTGTTCCTCCCGGCGATTCCAGCCAAAACAGCACAGGTGCCATAAATGCTAAGCATGCAAAAAGCACCAGCCTTTCGACTAGTGCTTTTTCCACTTAATCAGCAGCTTGTTCCTCCCAGCCATTCCAGCCGAGATGACACAGCAGGTATCTGCACAAATAAAAATAGCACTTACAATTAAGTAAGTGCTATTTTCTAGTTAATCAGCAGCTTCCTATCCTCCCGGGCCGCTTCCAGCCAAGTACTTTCGGCGTTTGTGAGCTTAACTACCGTGTTCGGC
>ENA-OURN01000359-OURN01000359.1-human-gut-metagenome-genome-assembly--contig:-NODE-359-length-19980-cov-10.6636_pt1 | contig 19980 bp, 5 predicted proteins | sample MGYA00242099_ERZ508987 | MGnify/ENA primary metagenome ERZ508987 (study PRJEB26280, sample SAMEA2531405) | human gut metagenome | biome: human gut; feature: human-associated habitat; material: faeces... | reverse complement strand
GCTAAAGCGTTAGTCATATTCGCTACGTGTTCGTGGCCCTCACTTTGCGAGCAAAGTGAGCTACAATGCTGGCGCCGCAACAGACGATTATGCGGGCCAGTGCAAATCTCCGCTGCGAGGGCGCTGCTGCTAACCTTTGATATTTCAATCTTGAACACCCTACCTTTCCTGGGCGCTGTCGCCGCTCTACCTACTTGTTTTTCTGGATTTCCCCCTATCTCCTTCCCCCTAAAACTTATGCCCACACCACGCATCCTCCTTCCGCTGCTCCCCATCCTCAGCCTCTGCTTGTTTGCTTGCTCCCCGTCGGCGCAAGACGAGCCCATCGTGCCCAACCCCGACACGACAACAAGCATCGCTTTCAGCAGTTCCAACAACAAATGGCAGGAGGCTGCCACCAAAGCCGCCACCAGCGGCCTTGAATCCCTCTTCAAGTCGTTCCGCACTTGGGGATATAAAACCACGGCGAACATCGACGACCCGTCGTCGCTCCAAATCGTGATGGACGGATATAAGATGGCCTACACCTCAGGCTCGGCCGGAAACACCGTGACGAACACCGCCGACTGGGAATATGCCGGCATCGCAAACCCGCTCCTCGCCGCGCCACAAACCATCAAATATTGGGACTATTCCGCCACGAGCTACCGCTTCTTCGCCTATGCTCCCTTCACCACCGATGTGAAAACAACTGTCGCCACCGCAGCCTCTTCTGCCACGGCCACCCTCTCTTTTCCCTTTGAATATTCTGATGCGGCAACCGCCACATCCATCCCATATACCAGCCATCTTTGGTTGGCCACACCCTTGTCCACGGCCACCTCGTCGGGCAACACCACGACGCCCGCTGCCGCCTACGGCTCCTGCGTCACCCTCACCTTCGCCCCCATCATCGCCAAGGTGCGGTTTCGCTTCACCTATCCTAATGGCACAAAGCGCGTCTCCATCAGCAACATACGCTTTTGCGACAGCCGTTTTGCGGCCGACCCCACAACCGCCGACACCCCTCTGCGCGGCACCATCGCGGCCACTTACCCCTTGACCGGACTCCCCACCGCCACGGCGCCCGCCCTCGCGATGACGCCTGCACAAGCCGCCACGGGATTCCTCCTCCTCTCCGTCCCCTATGAGGACGCTTCCGACGCCCTCCATGTCGTCAAAGACCCCACGCTCTATCGCAAATGGTATTACGTGCCGCCCTTCGCCAACATTCCCTATGAGCAAGGGCCATATACCATCAGTGTCAGCATCAGCGGCAAGAAGGTGGAGGCCACCGTCCCCGCGCAGTATATGCAATGGAAGGCTGGCTATCAATACACCTATATCTTCAAGCTCTCCGACGTCGGCGACAACATCTCCTTTTCCGACCTCCAGGTGGAGCAATGGCTCCCCGCTCCCGAAATCAAAAACGAGGGCGCTGGCACCGAAGATTGGTAGGAAGCGTTTCGAGGATTCCGGCGCTCTTGGTAGGGCGCAGGAACGGGGAACACGACACCTGAGGCGAAGCACTGTAGCTCACTTTGCTCGCAAAGTGAGGGGGACGAATATTGTGGCGGCCAAATACGGCTAAGAATCCAACGAAGATATGCCCTAAAGCGCTGGCCATATTTGCTACGTGTTCGTGGCCCTCACTTTGCGAGCAAAGTGAGCTACAATGCTGGCGCCGCAACAAACGATTATGCGGGCCAGCACAAATCTATCTTGAACGCCCCACGTCCTTGGCCTATTTCCTAACAACACCATACTTGCAGGTGGCACACCACAATTTCATTCAGACAAAGCATGAAGCATCAAACATACATCGCATCTCTTTTCGTCCTCGCAACCTTTTTCGCTTGCGAAAGTCCCGACATCCCCTTGCAGCATCCCGACCGCTATGCCGACATCGTCTTTTCGGCGCAGCCCCAAAAGCGCCAAACGCGCCAAACGTCCCAAACGCGCACCAACCCCTACGAGGCCTACGATTCGCAGCGCCACCCCGGAAGCATGGGGGCGTTTGGTTTTCAAGACCTCTCCCAGAGTGCCGCCCTCTCTGGCGGCGCGGCCGATGCCAATGCTGTCTTTTTCAACGAGCGGGCCACCCATGACGCTGCAACGCAGAGTTGGACAACGGCCGTCCCCAAGCATTGGGCCGACTATCCCGCCGCCACCTCCTTCGACTTCTTTGCCTACATGCCCCACACCGATGGCGCCACGCTCGTGCGCACCGCCACCGATACCTACACGCTCTCCTTCCCCTTTTCCATGAGCAACGGTGTGGCCGCCCCTGTCATTTTCAACCAGACGGACGCCCCCATCATCTGCGCCCTCCCCAACCACAAGGAAGACGTGACGGCCGACGATGCCGACCGCGTCATCAGTTTCAAGTTCGACCAGACCCTCACGGCCTACCGCCTCCTCTTCATCCTCGACACCAAAATGAACGCCATCCGCCATTTCCGCATCAAGCACGTCTCTCTCTCCGGCACCCTCGCCACCTCGTGCACCATTTCCCGCACCTATACCTGGCAGGCCGACAAACAGCGATGGAGCGCCGCCAGCATCGCGTGGAGCAACCTCCGCCGGCAGGCGTTTGTCGAGACCCCCTTCCTCCTGCCCTACGAGGGCCACGGCACGGCGGCCTACGACGACAAGACGCAGACAGCCCTTGTCACTGCCGCCGCCACCACGCAATGGGGACGCGATTTCTACACCATCCCCGACGCGCAGTTTCAGCCTGTCATCCAAGTGACTTACGACGTGGAACTCACGGCGCAAGACGGCACCACCCTCGTCACGCGAAAGGACGTCACCTCGTCCATCGCCCTCAGCAAAACCAATTTCAGCAATCTCGCCACGGGAAAAACGGCAATGCTCAATCCCATACGCATTCTCATCCAGCCCCGTTATCTCTATGTGCTGGCCGACCAGGATGCCTATACGGGACATCTGCTGATTGACTGAAATGCGTCGTCCACGCTGATTCTGAAATCCCCTTCCTTTCCATCCTCTGATATAACTTCGTTTTTTAAGTGATTGAATATGAAAGCATCCATCTTCAACAACTTCACCCGATATTTCCTTGCCACCTTGACGTTGCTCTTCGCCAGTCTCCAGGTGGCCTTGGCGCAGAATGCCAGCGCTGACGACATCAAAAAGACGGAGACGCTGGACGTCAGCGCCGGCACCGTTTCCTACACCCTGCCTTCTGCCAGCCTTCCCGCCGGTAGCACCTGCGTGTGGAAAATCGACGGACGGGAAACCGCGGCCACGACATCGGCCAGCGGCTCCACCATCACCCTGCCGCTGACCAACCACACCCGTGCCTGCGAACTGACCATCGGCACTGCCGACGGCAAGAGCCAAACCCTGAGCTTCAGCATCGAGCCGAAGACCTATGGCGACCTCAACAACGGTGTGCCGTTTTATGCCGACAGCTATGAGTCATACCCCGACGGGACGCAGGGCGACGGTTCGAAGGAAAAACCGTTTCTCATCGCCACCGACTTGCAGTTGGCCAAACTGGCGCACGACGTGAACAGCGGCAGCGTGACGCAGATGTTTTCGGGAAAATATTTCAAACTGACCAAGGACATCGACCTCGGCCGGGGCCTTTGGACGCCCATCGGCAGTTGGAATCCCAAGAACGGGCATTTCTTCGCGGGTAAATTCGATGGCGACGGCCATTCCGTTGGCAATATGCGCATCTGCTGGACCAATGACAGCGGACAGGAAGCCTCGTGGGGCCTGTTTTCGCGTCTGAACGGAAAAGCTAACAACGAGGCCGGTTTTGCCGTCGTCACCAATCTCGTCATCGACAACGCCAGCGTGGAGAAGAAGGAAGGCTATGCGCCCGTGGGCGAAGGTACCATCAAACTCGGTGTCCTGGCGGCCGACCTAACGCAGAACGCAGAAATCAGCAACATCATCATCCGAAATTCCCAACTGACCGACCGTGAGGAAGTATATGACGTCAAGGGTGTCTGCCGAATTGGCGGCATCGTGGGCTACGTCAATGGTGCTGCCCACAGGATTTTCAATATCTCTGCCAACGTGGCGGTCAATATGCACAAGAAAGCCCGCTTCACGAGCAACAAAGCCGTGACCATCTCCGGTGGCCTCGGTTGCGTAACGAAATTGACAAGCGGCGGCGATGCCATCCTGCCAACCAACATCTATGTGCATGGCCCAGCCGTTGTCACCGCCGACCGCAACGTCAAGGGCAGTGTGATTGCGTTTTATAGCGAAGGCTATCAAAGCCAATTCCCGAAGTCCAACTTCTCGACCCTCTTCTTCTCGCCAGACAACGCCGTCAGCGGAAAGCCCCACTATGGCGACGGCGTGGAGCGGGCCATCGATGCCGTTGACGCTGCCACGGGCAAGCCCTTCGGCAACACCTTTGCCGACCTCGCCAACCAATATATCGGGCAGAACAAGCTCGAGAAGGAAAGCTGGACGTATGTGAAAGCCGACAAAGACTTCACTTTCAGCGCCATCAGCCTCAAGCTTGAGCGCGGAACGTCGGACGTGCTGACCGTGGTGGACGAAGACGGCAACACTGACGCCAAGGTCTACGATTGGTATGTCTCAACCGAAAGTTCTGCCGCTGTAAAGGTGAATGCCGACCAATGTAACCCCTTCGTCCTTCCCCGCCGGACCTACGACCAGTATGTCTATGCCACCGATGGCCATCAGCGCACCAGCGCCCTCTTGGTGAAGGCCATCGGGCTGAAGGCCAAGATGACAACGGGCGAAACGTCCTATGTGGTCAAGGTGGACAACGATGTCGAAGGACAAATCAGCAACGAAGACTTGGGGCTGGACATCACCTACGAATGGTTTGACGGCACGGAGCGCCTGACGGATGTGCCTACTTCTCAAAACGAACTGCCGCGCCCCAACGACGCGTCGAAGAGCCATAAGTTTTATTGCATAGTCACCGTCAAGAGCGGCACGTCCGTCCTCCTCGAGAAGACGGTGAGCGCCGCAGTGGTGGTGTATCTCTGTCCCGTTGGCGTCACCACGGCCGACGGCAAGAAATATGCGCAGGGCGAGGACAATTTCTATGATCCCAACAAGCCTGCCAATACCAAAGACAACAATCCAGCGTGGGACGAATGGGGCTATTCCCCCGAACAGCCCATGCTGACCTGGAAAGGGGCCTACAAAAAGCTCTCGGCCACGGGCTCGTGGGACGAGAATACCATCGTGTTGATGGGAACGAGCCCAGCCGCTACCACTTTGGCTGGTTTCAACCTCACCAAGAACTATCAAGGCGAAAACCTCCTGACGGCCGACGACTTCGCTCAGGCAAAGCAAAGCACTCCCCAACTCTTCCGCAACACCACCATCACCGGTGAGTGGGAAAAGGATTTTTTGGGAGAGATTGAAATCGCTGGTTCCTCGAGGGGTCTGCCCATCTGGGGCGACACCCGTTTTGAGCATCTCACCTTTGTTAGGACCAAAGGTGTCGGCGAGTTCTACAAAATCATCTATTGCCAATTCCACAACCTCGAAATGGGCGAGGAGCTCAAGATGAAGGGCTTCGACCAAAATTCGCCAGACTACGGAACGATTGACGGCGCTGTGACCAACGCCCTCCACATCTTCGGCGGCATCAACAACGACGGCCGCTTCTATCCTCTCAACGACCCCGACAGCATCGCGGCCTACAACAAGTCGATGCCGCATGGCAGAGAGGGCTTCAGCATCATCATCATCATCAAGTCGGGCTTCTATTCCTGTATCAGTGCGGGAGGCCGACAGACCGTCAAGACGACAGACAACAACGGCGTGGCCGAGCCGCCCAAACTGAACGGCGTGATGGGCACGCCGCAGCAACCGCTGAAGTGTACCATCGACATCGACATCGACCGCGCGTGGAACGATCGCTATAATGAGCGCAGAATGGTTACGCTGAGCGACAATACCGTCATTGAGAGCGTCAACGACTACGACGCTGGCGTGGTGCTTGCAGGTAGCCATGAGGGTGCCATGTATGCCGACGTCGACATCGTCATCAAGAGCGGAAAGGTGGCACGCGTGGTCAACGGCACGTTAGGAGCGCAGACCGAACTGACCTTGCCCTATGAGGGGACGTTTTACGATGTGCCTTGCAACACTTTCATGGGCCGCGCCAACGTCTATCTCGTGCCCGAAGAATCTCAATACAACACCGATGATTACGTCAACGGCCGCGTCGTCGTGACGGAACTTTATGGTGGCAGTACGGGGCGCGGACACACGGGCGACGTAAAGGTCAACAATCCTTTCTATGGGCTTAGCACCGTCACCATCGACGGCGGCACGTTTAAGATTCTGCCAGAAAACAACACGCAGAGCGACCGCATCTTCTGTGGCATCTTCGGTGCGGGAGCGGGCGGTATGAACGGCATCGGCTACGGCGAAGACGCGGCCGAAACGCATACGCCCGACGAAAACATTCCTTATTGGAACAAAGACAGGAACGTGATGCTCTACGGCCCGTATGCCGTTGCCAAAGACCGTTTGGTGACGTTCCATTGTTACAACACCATGACCAAGGACATCACGCAGGTTGACCCGCGCGAGACGAGTTCGGTCATCATCATCAACGGCGGCGACTTTGGCTACGAGTCGGCCCCCATCGATGGCATTTATGCCGGCGGCAGCGGTTTTATGAGCCGAAGCCTCTGGACGCAGCGCCGCGCCAAGCCGAACAAGTATGGCGGCAATGTGTATGGCAGCGGCCTCGAGGGCGATGTCGTGGCCTCCCTGACCATCAACGGCGGTGAGTTCCATTGTCTGCACGGCATTTTCGCTGGTGGGCGCGGCACGGAATATTTCTTCTCGACGGATGCCTACGGCGGTGTGCCTGCCGACTATAAGGAACTGGGTAAGACCTATGGCAACGTGGAGCTCAACATCAGTGGCGGCATCTTCCATTGCCCCGTCTTTGGTGGCGGCTATGGTGTGGCCGATGCCAAGGCCAAGGGCACGTCGGAGGTGGAGACGCTCTCTAACATGGCCCGCGTTTACGGACAGTCGAGTGTCAACATCCAAGGCGGGCTTTTCTATAAGGACGTCTATGGCGGCGGCGACATGGCCGTCGTGGAGTCGGCGGGCCTTGCCACCAACGTGACCGTCGGCGGCAAGGCCGACATCCGCGGTAGTGTCTTTGCGGGCGGCAACGGCCGTCGGCAGCGTCCCGCTTCGCAGGCCTATGCTTACGGCGACGGATGCACGCAGCGCCCCGACCAAGTGGGCTTGGTCATCGGCAATGCCAACGTCAGTATGATGGGCACGGCGGGTGCCGCGCCCAGCGTGTATGGCAACATTTTCGGTGGCGGCAATCTGGCACAGGTGGCGGGCAACACCTCCGTCCATATCTTTGCGGGCAACTTCGCGGGCCAGCTCTTCGGCGGTGGCAACGGCGACATCAGCGGCACCACCGTCACCTCTGCCGATGTGCTCGGCAACACCAGTGTCGTTGTGGCGCAGGACAGTGGCGAAGGCCAGGGGCATGCCGTGACGGCACCCGACAGCCTCTTCTCCATCAATATTCTCTGGAACAGGATGTGGGATAGCAACGAGGGCATCTTCTACGTCTGGGACCCTAACATCAAGGACCCTGCTGACGAGCCAGCCACGGAGGAGGAAATCTATGATGGTTCGAAATTCTTTGCCAACGGCCAGTTCCTCAATCCCCACAACGTCTATGGCGGTGGCAACCTCGCCTGTCGTGTCGGCACCTATAAGAACAAAGACGGCAACGAGACCGCCACGGCCGCAGAAGGCACCGGGCAGGCCACGGTGGTTTTGCAGAAAGGCATGACCACCAAAGAACTGCTGCAGACCGACGAATGGCGACAGGCGTATGCCGATGACGACAACCCCCACTTCAGCGTGTTTGGCGGCGGCTACGGCCGTTTGACGAAGGTGGGCAGCACCAGCGTCAGCGTCGACATCGAAGGAGAATATGGCGAAAATGGTGTGGAGGGCGGCAACGCTTCCGCCGTTGGCATCCCCAACTTCACCGTCTGGGGCGTGTTGGGCGGCGGATATGCCGGCACCGTCTCGGGTTCCGCCAAGGTGGAAATCGATGGCAAGCCCTTCATCCACCGCGTCTTCGGCGGCGGCTTCGGCGATTTGGCGTCGGTTGAAGACAACACCACGGGACAGGTGGGCGGCAATACGGAAGTGTATGTGCGCGGCGGCCAGATTCACGGCGACATTTTCGGCGGCGGTGTGGGTCTCAAACCCGCAAATCCCTCGTCTGCTCCTTTTGTGGATGTGGCACGCGTGGTGGGCACCTCGAAGGTGAACATCTCCGACAATGCCCTCGTCTACGGCAGTGTCTATGGCGGCGGCGACAACGCCAATGTGGGCCCCTATGTCGCCACGAAGCCTGCGGATTATTTCTCCCAGGCTCTCCCGGTGAGCGCCTCTACGCTCAGCCAATCCGATGGCTCTTTCCTCTCTTATACCGCCAACGGCTACCGCTCTTTCGTGAACATCAGTGGCGGCAGCATCTTCGGCGATGTCTTTGGCGGCGGCAATGGACTGACGAAGGCTGAGGCCAACGATTATGGCGACGTGGGCCGCGTCAACGGCAACACCCTCGTTCACATCGCCGAAAGCCAGCCCGACGGGAATGGGAGTTGGAACAACGTTGTGCCCTACGTATGGGGCGATGTTTACGGCGGCTGCGCGTATGGTACGGTCGATGGCAACACAATGGTACACATCGAGGGCGGCATGTTGGGCAGCAATGTCTTCGGTGGCGGCTTTGGCGACATCATCATCAACAACGCCTCTGAGCCCGATGAGGAAGTGCTCGGGCGCAAGGACGTTTCGGGGATTGGCACTTACGCCGATGTGCTCGGCAACACGAAGGTGCAGATGGACGGCGGTGCATGGATTTGGAACCGCAAGGCCGACATCAACGGCAATATCCTCACCTGGACGTCGGCTTCTGCCGGCAACCAGGCGTTTTGCAACAGTCTTGAGGAAGCCCGCCGTCTGTTTTTTGCCATTAAGGGCGTGGCGTCGCTCAACGACGTGACGGACCCTGCGGCCAAGGCCGTGCTCGACAAACTTAGGAACGACGAAAGCACGCAGGCGTTTTTTGACTTTGACAAGCGCCTCTTCATCAATGGCCACAACATCTTCGGCGGCGGCAACCGCGCCTGCCGTGTGGGAACGGCGCTCGATGCCACCACGGGCAAGGCCGTCGTGGTGGTCAACCATTCGCCCCTCGAAGACCTCAAGGACGAGAAGGGGAAGACCATCAGCATGTTTGACTATACTTCTCCGCAGAGCCTCTGCTGGGCGATTGATGTCACGGATGCCTCGCGGCCGCAGTTTTCCGTGTTTGGTGCAGGTTATGGTGCCAACACGGAAGTGGGGCAGGCCGAGGTGTACGTACAGCCCGGCGCGAAGGTTGACGACAATGGCATGATTGCCGTTGGCGGCACGAAGTACCGCTATCTCAACCAAGCCCGCGACTACAAGATCTATGTCGACTTCGAGAAAGCCATCTACAACGACTATCTCAAAGTGACGAAAGAAGAGAAGCGCCTCTATTACGGCAGCTTCGACGGCAGCGACAAAGACCCCGACGTCTTCCGCCGTTACCATGCCAGCCGATTGGCATGGATGATGGGCGCTTCGGGGTTCGTGTTGCAGCAAATCCACGGCGGCGGTTTCGCTGGATATGTCAGAGGCAACACCTACGTGGAGACCGACTGCCAGCTCGTTTGCCATCGTCTTTATGGTGCCGGACTGGGCGCGATGCCCTATGGCGACTTCACCGACGGCAGCGGCTTTGACTTCGGCAGGGTTGGCGGCAAGGCGAAGGTGTTTATCAAATCCGCCAACATCGGCGACGATGTCTTTGGCGGCGGCGCCGGCATCGAGTCGGTCTGGAAAGACGGTCGCTTTGTCGACTTCCCTGATATGGCACGCGTCGAACAGACGGCGGTGCATATCTATGGTAGACCGTTCTCATTCCAAAATAATCTCGGACGAATTGAGCGTACCCGCATCTACGGCAATGTTTATGGCGGCGGCGACGCGGCCAACGTGGGCCGAACGAAGGCCGAGCCAGCCGTGTTCTCACGCACGGACTATACGCAGCTTGCCAATTACGCCACGCTGGTTGACGTTCGTGGTGGCGCCTTGATGTCGTCGGTGTTTGCCGGCGGCAAGGGACGCCTGAAAGCGGCGTGTGGCGACTATACGAAACTGGGTAGCGTTTATGGCAACACTTGCTTTATCTCCGACCGCCCTGTGATGCACTATCCTTATTGGGACGATGCGAAGCAGGACTATCTCTCTCCCGACGACGCTGCCAACATGGCGCATCCAGCCGATGGCGTCAACGCCAATTCTTATCCCTTGCTCATGGGGCAGGTGTTCGGCGGTTGCCAAAACGGAACGGTGTTTGGCAACACGCTCGTGACGCTCTACGACGGGAAATACGCCCGCAGCGTCTATGGCGGCGGTTATGGCAATGTGGCCACAACGCAGTTGGAAAACGGCGGCGAGAAAGCTGACACCACTTCCGCCGACGTCACGGGCAACACCAACTTCTTCATGATGGGCGGCGAGGTGCTGCTGAAATCTTATTGGAAAACTGATACGCGCTCGTGGCAGCCGGCCGACATCGTTGACGGGGTGGTCTATTCTCCACAGTATGACCACGCCGCCTTGAAGTTCAAGATTGACCACAATATCTACGCCGGAGGCAACGTGGCCTGCACCGTTGGCCACAACACCTACACCACCATGACGAAGGGACTGCTCTACAAAACGACCCAGATGGTGTCGGGGAGAGACGATGGGAAAAATTTCTTCGAGAGCGACGAATGGCGGGAAATCTACTATAAGACGGGTTCGCCCCTTTTCAGCGTCTTCGGCGGCGGCTACGGCGAGGGTGCCATTGTGAACGGCGACACGTATGTGAACGTCGACATGGAAGGCCGCGGCAGTATTCTGGAGGGCATTGACATCGTTGCTGGAAAGGAATACAGGCATTTCTTCACTGGCTATTCCTTGATGGACATCGTTGGCGGCGGCTATTCAGGAAAGGTGGGCGGCGATACGCACATCATCGGTGCGGGCGGCGTGTTCTGCCGCCGTGTGTTTGGCGGCGGCACTTACAGTTCGGTGCGCTCCACCGATGTGGAACTGAGAGCCATTGACTGCCGCGACATCTTTGGCGGCGGTTTTATGGGCGATGTGCTGAAGAGTACCACGGTGCGTATCGGCAGTCATACGCCCGACCCCACATCGCCTTACAGCAATTCAGATATTTTCATCCACGGCAATGTCTATGGCGGCAACGACGTCTCGGGCTATGTCAACGTGGGCCTGAACGCGAAAGGCTTTTTCATGGACAACGGCGGCGACGGCACCAATATCACCATCGCTGGCGGCCATCTCTTCGGCGACGTCTATGGTGCTGGCAATGGTGATTATCTTTATGCCAACGACCGCAACGGCAACACCCAAGTGACGGTCAACGAGCATTATCCGCTCAATCCTGCCGACCCCGCTTCGGAGAAGGTGGCGCTGGTGTACACCGTGCCGATGCGTCGCACCATGCCTTCGCTCAAGGAGGCCACCGATGCGGCGAAAATCGTGAACATCAATTCCTGGCGACCGCTCACCAATAAGGTGAATATCACCATCCAGGGCGCTTCGGCCACCGACACGGTGCGCATCGATGGTAATGTCTACGGCGGCGGAAACTCCGCCACCGTGAAGCGCGTGATGGCTAACGACGGGGCGGCGGAAGCGGCTGAGGGCAAGCGTGTCGGCGACATCAATGTCAACATTGGCAGCCATGTGCGCATCGGCGGAGTCTTTATGGGATGTAACGGCGACGCTTTGTTTGAGACGTCGGAAGACAACAACTTCATGAATATCTTCCAGAAGCTCAACGGCGACATTGACGACGCGACCAAGGAACTCAACCTCGCCGACACCATCGACTGGGTGGGCAACGCGGTCAATGCAGGCATCAGTACGATGTATCTCGCAACGGAAAATGCCCAGCGTCCGCTCGTTTATCCACACCTCATCGACCTCTATTTCAACCCCGTGGAGACCGACATTCAGGGGACGCTGAAATGGAACGGCAGCGAGACGGGAGAGGGACTGACCAACTGCATCGTGGGAACGTTCTGCTGCGGCGGCAACCGTGGAAACATGAACGTCACGCCGAAAACTGCGGCGGATTTCGCGGAGGGAGATACGGAGAAGAAGATTGGCAACGTGCTGGAATATACTTTCCCTGCGGGACTGACCATCACGGAAAAGATTGTGGCGGGTTGCAACAACACCAACTACAACTATAAGGGCAAGGCTTCCCACGAGGGTGGCTATCTGCTCGGCATCGTCCATTCGGAATATCCCTTCATCAAGCTCAACGTTAAAAACCGCTTCCAGCCCAAGGTGAAGAACGGGGCTTACGTCGGTGGCAATGTCTATGGCGGCTGCTTCAAGAGCGGCACCATCCGCGGGGATGTCCTCATCAATTTCGAGAGCGACATGTTGGCGGGCAAGGACAAGGGGATGTTGGAGAAATCCAACGAACTGCTCACGAAGGACGCCGAATATTCGGCCCTTAACATCTATGGTGCGGGCTATGGCATGGACAGCTACGTTTACGGCAACAACCGCGTGGTGATGGGACAGACGACGAAGTGCAGCGAGCCACGGATGAGCGGCGGGAAATTCCTGCCTTGTGGTGTGGCCGACACGGAAGGCAATGCCGAGGGCCTCGGTGTCTCTGCCAACTTTATCTACGGCGGCGGACAGCAAGGTAATGTCATCGGCCTCACCAATATCGAGGTGCTCAATGGCCACATCTTCCGCGCCGTCACGGGCGGTTCTTATTCTGGCTATGTGTTCGGTTCTACGCAGGTGAAAGTGGGCTACCCCACCTATTATATTGTCAGCAACGAACACCATGCCAGCGGCAGATATGTGCTGCAGCGGGCCGACCGCAAGCATCTCGGTCTGCAAAACGACAACGGCACGGAGAAGACGCCCGTTGTCAAGGACACCATCCGTTTGCTCTCCGACGAATGGGTGTCGCAGGGCACCCTCGAGGAAATTGTGGCCATCGACAACGGCAACGGCCAGTGCGTTGCCATCACCGACAGCAACCGCGACTACTATTTCACGAAGGTGGCTTCTGGAACGCCGGCCGTTGGGTGGGAGAACGTGTGCATCCGCATCGACGAGGCCGTGTATGGCGGTGGTTATTCCATTTCGCATGGCTCGTCGGTGTTGGCCAACAACACGACGGTGCTGAAGTTCACCAGCCAATACAACGTCGACAATGCCTCCACCACCACCGCAGACAAGCTTGAGGAACTGAAAGGGCTGCCAGGAGATTCAACGGTGGGCTTCGGCGGCAACACGGTGGTGCTCGTTGGCGACAGCAAGGAGAGCGAGCATGTCACCATCTCCCGCCAGGACATGAGAGCGGTGGCGTTGCCCGATGGCACCGACCTCTATGGTTATTACTACAAGCATTACGACAGTGAGGCGGCGGTGGCCAACGATGTGTACACCTATCGCTACGTCTCCTTGCAAGACAAGTTCTTCTACCGCAGCGGCACCACGCCGCCGGAGGGACTTGTGGGTATCAAGGAGAATGTCTTCTATGAATACGACAGCGAAGGCGGCATCTTCGGCGACGGCCATCTCTCCTATGCACAGGGATTCCGCAGCGCCGACGTCACGGGCTACGGATTTGCGGCACACACCATCGACAATCCGAAAATCCTCAACACCTTCCAGCGTCTCGACATCCTTCGTCTGGAAGACAACTGCCTCTCCTTGCTCGGCGCCCGCGATTACACGGTCAACGAAGTCGACAAGACGCCCTATTCCATTGCCCGCGTCGGGGAGATAAAGATGGTGGCCAACGATGTGCGCGTCGGTGCAGATGGGGCGCTGGAGGCGAAGGCAGACGAGGCCGACTTCCGCTACAGCACGAAGGCCCGAAACTATATGGGCTTCTCCAACAACATCCATTATGTCGGCGCCCTCACGTCGAACGTGGACTTCTACAGCGAACGCTGGCGCAACAGCAGTGGCCGCCTGGCGGCTGCCGGAAGCGGCACAGAGGAGTCTTTTGCCGATATGTCGTATCAGAAGGTCAAGCAGAAATACATCGACGACTATGAGGCCGGCAAGAATAAGGAGAACACCGAAGACGTTTACACCACGTTCCAGAAGCGAAACGACGGAACGGCGAGAAACATGATTGGCATCGCCTCGGGCTATGCCATGAAGATTCAGCTCTGCCAGGAGGTCTATGACGCGGAATACGGAAAGGTGGTGGAAAAGAAGCTCTATGGGCCTATCTACGGCGTGGTGGAGATGAACCTCATCAATGTCCGTGAGGACGAGGGTGGCGGCTATGTGTATGCCGACAACAACCACCAACGTCAGCCGGGCGACACGCACAAGGAGGACTTCCTGGAAACGACGGGCAACTTCGTCTTCCCGTACCACAAGGGGCGTTACATCGTTGACGACTGTTTCTCGACGGGCTATTACACCCTCACGGGCGAAGGTTCGGGGAAGACGGCGGAGGACATGGAGGTCCACTACTGGTATGTCACGGGCTTCCACTATTATTATAATGTCAACATCACGGGCTATACGTTCAAGTCCTCGGAGGAGCATCCGCTCATGTTCAACAGCAACAATAAGGACGGACTGACCGTGCTCTCCGGCCTGAAGAGCGCACAGCCTGTGCGCATCCAGCAATGGAAGATGCGCAGCGGGCATCCCGACGACAAGAACACGTATTCGAGCGACTTGGAATACCGCAATTACCTCACGGGGAACGAGACGGACGCGACCGACAAGAAGTTCTACTCTGATGGGGTTTCTGGAGGATACCGCCTCTACGTCGGTGGCAGTGCGAGCACCCTTTTCTCGGGGGCTACTTCGGAGGACGACAAAGACAAGGCCGACAAGGGATTCTCGGCCTTGCTGTCGATGAGGAAGGACGGCGACAACGAAGCCACGCTCATCAACAACGTGCTCCCCGCCGGACTGAAAGAGGATGCCAAAATCGCCTTCCGCTTGGTGGATATGGTGGACAACACCAACGAGGCGGAGCCAGATTATTTCAACAAGCACCTTGCCCGCAAGAGCTTGGCAACGCTCGTGCTCAAAGCGCCGGCCTATGAGGAATATGTCAGCGAGACCGACAACAAACCCATCTACACCCACGCGGGAAAATTCTACCGCAAGGTGGGAGAGGGCTACGAACTGGTTGAATCGGGGAAACTCGACGCTGCCAACACTTACTATCAGCCGCAGACCGACGAGTTTGTGAAGGTTGAAAACCTCTTCACCTACAACACGCTGGCGAAGCGCTACGAAAAGGTGGACAACCTCTCGGACGTCACGATTGATGAAAACAAGCCAGAGGCCTACTATGTGCCGCGGGAATACACCTACACGATATACCTCACCATCGAATATGTGCAAGGCCCGACGGTTAGCGGCCATGTCACCATCGAAAACTGCGCCCTGCCTGGTGAAATGGTGCGCGTTGCCAAAGACAGCATCGTGGTCAGTGCCGACCAGTCGTTTGCCGTCAGTGGCTACTATTGGCGCATTGGAAAGCGCGAGATGGGGCCCGATGGGAAATGGCGCTTCTGCGACACCACGCCGTGGACGAAGGACAACATCAAGGACGCTGTGGCGAAGGGCTACGACACCTTCAGCCAGGCCGATGAAAAGGGCAGGGGATTTTTCGCGGGTTGTCGTTACGACAAGACGGACGACAATCTCGACATCCCAGTCTATTATTATATGAACGACTATGGCATACAGCTGGGCGTTGCCGTGACGGGGGTTAACGACATCATGCAGGTCGGCATGCAAGACAACGACCGCTTTGTGGTTCACAACTACCATCGCATGGACCCCCACAAGGTGGGAATCAACCTCCACCTCGCCGAGGCAATCATGCGGGCGCATGAGGAAAATGGGGCGGCGGCCAGTGTTTCCAACCCCTTGGCCGAACCGCGCATTTACCTCGCCGACCAGAGCGACCTCACGGCTTTTGCGGCTTTTGTCGACTCCATCGGCAGTGGCAGTAAAGCGCCGCGCTATGGCGCCTCTGCCCAGTTTGTCCTGCAAAACGACCTCTCCTTGGGCGGCGTAGCGCTCAAGAATGGTGCCTACATCTCCAACTTCGCAGGCACGTTGCATGGCAACGGGCATGTGGTTAGCGGCGTTGGCGCGGGCAAGGCGCTCTTCGGGAGCGTTGCGAAAGAGGCCGGCATCTACAACCTTGGCCTCTTGTCGGGGAAAATTTCCAGCGATGAGGCCAACGTCGGCACGGGCAATTTCCATTGCTGCTTTGAATATGCCCCAGTTGCTTCGGGCAGTGAGGCGGCGCCCGTTGTCTATCGGTGGGATGGCACGCCAGCTCATGGTTACACGCGTGAGGACTTCCGCTATGGCAGGGTGGCATACGACCTCAACGAATATTACCTCCTTGCCCGGGGTGGGGCTGATGCCGAGGTGCTGAAATATGTCTACGGATATTACGCCAACGGCGACTATCAGTATGCCTGCCGTGCTGATGCCGTCACAGGCAAGACCACGGGTGTCACTTATCTGCGCATCGGCAAGGGCAGCGACATCCCCAACTATGAGCAGGTGGAGACGCGCCACGACAAGACACATCCGCTTGATGCGGCCCGTCTGGTCAAGGCGCCAGCGCTTTCTGGCGGCCTCTGGACGCCGGCGATTTATGCGCCTTTGCTGAATGCCAACAAAAGCGGCAAGGAGCCCATGAACGATTTCCTCTTCTGGGGACAGGCCTTGCAGTCGCTTCCCGCCGACTATCCCAACGAGATCAGTTCGCACATGGTGGAGGCCATGAGCAACCGCGTTTACCGAACTGCGGCCTATTATGGCAACGCTCAGCTCGATGCCTTCCACTATAATGCCTACAACCAAGGCACCACCACCATGAGCACCTACGTTCATGACCCTGCTACAACGGCTGTCGACTTTACCTGTCACAATGACCTCCCTGCGGCGGCAGGAATGGGCGGCAGCGGCATCTTCTATGCGCCAGTCAACGACAACGCCACACGCTTCAGCGATTTCGTGGTGAAGGCGGATGCCAGCGTCACGCAGAATCTTCTTGTCTACACGGCCGAAGACAACGCGGAGACCGATACGGAGGCCCACGACGTCGTGGAAAAAGCGCTTGCCTACGACGAGACCACGAGGGAGTCGATTATCAAAGGACACCACATCGTTCTCGGAGGGAAGGACTACGCCACGCCGCTCTTCCACCTCGTTGAGCGGACGCCCAACGACGAGAACGGCGAAGGCGAGACCTGCGTCAACAACGACCTCTCTGTGCCGATTGCCTTCTCTGTGACAGATCGTGCCTGGTATGTGCGTAAGCCTTTGCGTTATGCCAACGACAACAACGATGCCTGGGAGGGTATCTGTCTGCCCTTCACGGTGGACAAGGCGGTGGCCACGCTGAACGGGGAAATCACGCATTTCTATGGCGTTCCCTCCGATGAGGAAAACGAACGTCCGAGCGAGAATGTCCATACGCTCCACCATGAATATTGGTTGCGCGGACTGACCGCTGTCGCCACGGAGAATAATGTGCCGTCGGCCGTCTTCCAACGTCCGGCCAGTGTGGCGGCCTCTGGCACTGCCGTGCAGACAACGGCGGGCAGCGAAGCGCTCTTTGTGCCGAAAGATGCTTCGGGAAATGTCTTGACCAACGGAGTTGCCTATGTCTTCTCCAACACCTTCTTCGTGGACCACTACGGAGACCGGCTTTATGACAAGGAAGACAATCCGTATTACGCGGCAGCGTCGCACACTTATCCCGACTATCCTCGCCTGACGGCTGGCGTGCCGTATATCGTGCGCTTCCCTGGCAATCGCTATTACGAGTTCGACCTCTCCAGCGCGTTCTATAACGACCTCTTCGGAGCAGCGCAGGAGGCACAGACCAGCACGTTCAATGCCTACGGCAAAGACAGAGTCGGCGCCACGGCTTACGGTGCTGTCACGATTCCTGTCACTTCAGACATGGCAACGGCCGTCGCTGGCAACTATGTACACCGCGGCACTTTCGCTGCCCTACGGGTGGACGAAGGAAAGGTGTATGGCATGAACGAGAGCGGCACGGCATTCAGCGATGCCTCGGTTCTCTCGCTCGTAACGCCGTTCCGCACTTACATGGCGCCAGCTGCATCGCCCGCTGGTTCGTCCCGTCCCTACAGTGCGGTGATAAACATCGAGCAGCAGAAAGGCAGCCTTATCCTGCCTGAAACGCAAGACGAGGAAGACACGCCAGCCTCCAACGCCATCACCATCCGCGCCATCGGCAACCAGCGCGTCAGTGTCGAGAGCACCATCGCCGCAAGGCTCAACGTGGTGACAACGGCCGGACAGCTCTTCCGCGTGCTTGACGTGCATCCCGGAACTGCCACTTACAGCGGCTTCCAGCCTGGCCTCTATCTCTTCGGAGACATAAAAGTCCTCGTGAAGTGAGGATGGAACATCGCTGAAACAATTCGTCCCGCCCGATTGGCGGCACTGCCTTTTGCGCATGCCACCATTCAGGGCGGGACGTTTTGTTTTAGGGGGGGAGGGGGAGAACTTTGCGCTTTTGAACACCCTATAAATTTGTATATACCAATAAAAAAAACTACATTTGTCGTGCACAAATTTGATAAGCGGTGCGGCGACAAGGCAAATATACGTGGCAGAGCCACAAAAAGGAGAATAACAATGAGCAGGAACGAAAAAGATGTGGCCCTCTTCGTTGCTTTCTGCATAGAAGAATATGGAGCAGCCAAAAAGATGTCTGGAGAACAGGTGCATGACTTGTTCTCAAAGTATGGTTTGGTGGACTATCTGAGCGAGTTTTATGAAGTCCTTCACACTCAGGGGCGTCAATGGTTGATAGAAGAAATAGACGAGTTTATAGAAATCAGAAAAAAGAAGGAGCAATGAAACTATATCATGGTAGTTTGGAAATCGTAGAACATCCAATGATACTTCAGTCCAATCGCCTATTGGATTATGGCAAAGGATTTTACACTACTACTTCTGAACAGCAGTCAAAGGAATGGGTTAAAAGGCGTATGCGTGAACAAGTGGCCAATGGTGGCTACGTCAACATCTATGAGTTTGACAACAGGAAAATGCAAGAACTTAAATGTCTTCTGTTTTCTGAACCAACGAAAGAATGGGCGGAATTTGTCATGGCCAACAGAACGCAGAAAGACTTTACCCACGATTATGACATCGTGTATGGTCCTGTGGCAAACGACAGGGTTTATTTGCAATTTGGATTGTATGAGAGTGGGGTAATCGGTATTGAGACGCTTATTCGTGAGCTCAAAACCTATAAATTGGTCGACCAATACCTGTTTCACACCGAAAGTGCATTGGCCGCCCTGCGTTTCGTTGAAGCGATTAAGATGGAGAGGTAAAAAATAGCCCCCCGCATTGAGATTATATAGTAATTTTGAATACTTGCTTATGGTTCAGATAAATCAAGACAACCTTCACCTGCTTTTGCCAGGGAAAATCTGCTGGCTGGTGGAATATCTGCGAGAAGATTATGGCTTCACTCTGCAAGAGAGCCTTAATCGCATATATCATTCGAAACTGTATAAGAAATTATCTACAGCAAGTACGCTCTATTGGCATTTAGGGCCAGTGGACTTGTATAATGAATTGAAGACGGAAATCTGAGCCGGTGGTCAGATATAAATTATTCTGGCTGTCTACTTAAAATATTTAGTACGGTTTTGAGCCAAATAGCATGGCGGTTGCGGCGCTGCAACAGCGGCGTTGCGCAAACATTTGGCGAAGGTCTGCGGCGAAGCACTGTAGCTCACTTTGCTCGCAAAGTGAGCTACAATGCTGGCGCCGCAACAGACGATTATGCGGGCCAGCGCAAATCTCCGCTGCGAGGGCGCT
>ENA-OURN01000354-OURN01000354.1-human-gut-metagenome-genome-assembly--contig:-NODE-354-length-20247-cov-2.85311_pt1 | contig 20247 bp, 9 predicted proteins | sample MGYA00242099_ERZ508987 | MGnify/ENA primary metagenome ERZ508987 (study PRJEB26280, sample SAMEA2531405) | human gut metagenome | biome: human gut; feature: human-associated habitat; material: faeces... | reverse complement strand
AACGCAGCCGCCGCCACAGCGGACGCATCATCGAGAGCGGCCGGAACTGCGGCACAGCAGGCCAAAGATGCGGCAGATGTGGCTTCCGGCGCGGCACTCACGGCCAACAATTCGGCCATGCTTGCCGATGCGGCCACGGCAAAGCTGAATGATGCCATCGCAGCGGCCAACACCCACCCGGTGGTGCTGGTGAACAGCCTTATCGGTGATGCCGACCGCATATTCAGTGACTGGTCTGAAGCGTTGGAGACCATTGCCGGCAACGAGAGCACCGGTGGGGAGAAAGTGTTCACCACCGGCTGCGTGATGATATTCAGAAGTGCGGACGGCTGGGAGTCCTGGCAGTTCACCGGTGACCCCGACAACGACCTCCATGATGCGAAGAAATGGCAGGAATATGCCACAGGCGGCAGTGGCGGAAACACCTGCAACGTGACAGAGGAAATCCCGCTTGAGAGTGGTTACTACACATTGGCGACCGCCATTGTTGCCGTGGAGGAGAAGAAACGTGCCAAGGGACGCTGCATCACCTACGAGACGGCACAGGGCAAGTGGGAGACCAAACAGTTCATCGGCACGAGCCTTGACAGTTGGGAACAGGTGGCGAGCTGGGAGGACTTCGGCGGTGCGGGCAACGTGAAGAGCATTTCTGTAAACGGAAAGAAACAGACGCTTGACAGCGCGGGCAACGTGAACCTCACCATCAACGAGACAGAGGTGGACGAGAGCCTGAACACGAACTCCACCAATCCGGTGCAGAACGCGGCCGTGGCCGCCAAACTTGCAGAGGTCGAAGCCAACACCATATTCGGCGGCAGTGCCGAACTGAGCGATGACGAGAGCACCGTGCGTGTGACGCTGACCAACAAGAGTGGTGCGGAGGTCGTAGGTCTGGACATACCGGCAGGAAAAGGCGGCGGTGGCGGAGAAACCTCCACCACCAAAATCGTGTTGACGGCAGAAACAGACAAGTCCGTCATCAAGGAAGGCGACAAGGCCACACTCACATGGTTCTACGACCACCAGTACAGCAGCGGTGACGAGAAGGGGACATCGACGGGGCAGAAAGCCACGGTGGAGATACAGATGAAACGCGGCGCGACGCTGATGTATTCCGATACGCAGCAGGACGTGAGCAAGGGCACCTATACGCTGGACCTGACGAAATACCTCCTTTTGGGCACGACTGACATCTATGTGAAGGCCACCACCACCGATCCGACCACAGGCAAGACGCAGACCAAGCAGAGCTATGTAAGCGTGAAGGCGGTGACGCTTGCACTGACGAGCGGTTTCAATATTGCCGAGTGCATTGCAAAGGGTGGTTATGGCGTGAGCGAGAATGTGGGCATACCCTATGCCGTAAGCGGAAGCGGTACAAAGACCGTCACCCTCTATGTGGACGGCATTCAGAAAGATTCCGTTTCTGTCACGAGGAGCGGTACGACCAACGGTAGTTTTACGCTCTCCATGTCCGGGCTTGCTGTCGGCAGGCATACCGTGCAGATGGTGGCCGAGATGAAGGCAAGCGAGGAACTGACACTGAAGAGCGAGAGCATCTATTTCGATATATTGAAGACCGGCAGCAGCGCTCCATATATAGGAACCAAGATAACCTTCAAGGACGGGCGCGTCTTTACGGCAGACCATCTCACCCCGACTATCGACACAGGCCAGTATGAGCAGGTGTTGTTCGACTTCGTGGCGTATGACCCGACAGCGACCCCTGCAAGCATGAGCGTGTGGAGGGACGGCATAAGGACACAAACGGTGAGCGTGCCGAGAACGGTGCAGACCTACACGAACCGTTTCCTGGAGAAAGGCGCGGTTGCGATGGTGCTGAAGTGCGGCACGACCGAATACAAGTTCAATGTGAACGTGACGGAGAGCGGCATCGACCTTGGCGAGGCGACATCGGGACTGGTGCTGAAGCTGACGGCAGCGGGCAGGAGCAATGCGGAGAGCAGTCCTGCGGAATGGCGTTATAACGACGTTCAAACGGCGTTTGAAGGCTTTGACTGGCAGAGCAACGGCTGGACGGGAGATGCCTTGAAGCTGACGAACGGTGCAAATGTTGAAATCGGGTACAAGCCTTTCGGCAACGACGCGACCACCACGGGCGCAACCTACGAGATGGAGTTGACATGTACGAACGTGACCGACCGCAGGGGTACGGTTGTGGACTGCATGGCCGGCGGCGTGGGCTTCAGACTGACGACGCAGGAGGCTCTGATGCGGACGGGCGCAGGTTCGGAAGTAGGCACTAAGTTCGCAAGCGGTATGACACTGAAGATAGCCTTCGTGGTACAGGAGAAGAAGGCGGCCCGACTGATGACGCTGTATGTGAACGGCATCCTATGCGGTGCGAAGCAGTATGCCTCGACGGATTCGCTGCTCCAGGCAGAACCGACGAACATCAGGATCACGAGCGAGAGTGCGGACGTGGAGGTGCGGAACCTTCGCGTGTATAACCGTGCCTTGGGCGATGATGAGGAACTGGCGAACTACATGGTGGACCGCCCGACAAGCGACGAGATGGTGGTGCTGTTCGAGAAGAACCAGGTGATGGACGACGAGGGCACGGACGTGGACATCGACAAGCTGAGGGCAATGGGCAAGAGCGTGATGAGGATCGTGGGCGACGTGAACCTTGTGAACCAGACGAACAACAAGAAGTTTGAGGTTCCGGTTGACATCTACTTCTACTCTGCCTACGGTAAGGAGTATGACTTCATCATCTACCAGTGCGGACTGAGGATACAAGGCACCTCATCGACGACCTACCCGAGAAAGAACTACCGCATCTACTTCAGCCGCTCGACGAAGTACGGCACGAAGCTGTATGTGAACGGTGTGGAGGTAGCGGACTTCAAATATTCGTTCAAGCCAGGTGCAAGACCGATAGACATATTCTGTCTGAAGGCGGACTTCTCGGACTCTTCATCTACGCACAATACTGGTGCGGTGAGAATCGTGAACGACATCTGGAAGAGATGCGGCTGGCTGACTCCGCCACAAATGGCCTACAAGGGCAACTATGACGTGAGAATCGGCGTGGACGGTTTCCCGATAGATTTGTTCTACGACAACAACGGCACGGGTGAGAACGTGTATCTTGGCAAGTACAACTTCAACAACGAGAAGAGCGGCAGCGGCATCATCTACGGCTTTGAGGGTATCGAGGGCTTCAATGACGAGGCTACACTGAAGGGCGAGCGCAACAAGTGCATCTGCCTGGAGTTCCTGAACAACTCGGAGACATTGTGCCTGTTCGGTACGAGCAACATGGACACGTTTGACGACGCCCTGGAGTTCCGCTTCAAGGCCGACGACACATGGGCGACGGCGCATGAGGAGGACAAGGCGGCGGTGAAGCGCCTTTGGGAGTGGATATACTCGTGCAAGGGCAACCCGACGAAATTCCATAACGAATATGCGGAATACTTCGGCAACGACTCGCCATTTGCATGGTATCTGATAACGGACTACTTCATGGCTGTGGACAACCGCGCGAAGAACATGATGCTCGTGACGTGGGACGGCATGATATGGTACTTCATCCCATACGACATGGATACGGTGTTCGGTGAGCGCAACGACTCGGTTCTGAAATACGACTACACGATAACGTGGGAGACGATGGACGAGAGCATCGGCTCGTATGCGTTTGCAGGACACGACTCCGTGCTGTGGGAACTTGTGAGAGGCTGCCCGGACAAACTGAGGGAGGTGGCAGACAAGCTGCGAAGCACGATGTCGCTGGAGTATGTGCTGAAGGTGTTCAATGAGGAGATGATGGGCAACTGGTGTGAGCGCATCTACAACAAGGACGGCATCTACAAGTACATCAAACCGCTGACGGAGGGTGTGACGACGGCAGACGGCACTACGAGTTACTATGACTATCTCTATGCACTCCAGGGCAGCCGATATGCCCACCGCACCTATACCATCCAGAACCGCTTTGCATTGCTGGACAGCCAGTATGTGTGCGGTACATACAGAAAGGACAGTTTCGCAGCCTACTTCGGCTATAAGTTCGGAAGTGACAACCGGAAGATAAGAATAACGGCGAGCGAGCGGTATTTCTTCGGGTACGGCTACACGAGCGGTACGCCGCACGAAAGCGCAGTGCTGGCGGAGGACACGGGAAGTCAGGTGGAACTGACGCTTGACACGGACCTCATCGTGAATGACCCGCAATACATCTACGGTGCGAGTCGCATCATGGGGCTTGACCTGACGGACGTGAGCCATGCCATACTCCAGACTCTGAACTTGAACAACTGCTCCGCCCTGAGGACGCTTGACGTGAGCTGCGGCCAGACACAGACAACGCTGAACGCCTTGCTGGTGAACGGTTGCCGGAACTTGCGTATACTGAATATGACCGGTTTGAAGTCAGGCAGCTTCACCGGCATAGACTTGAGCAACAACACGAAGCTGGAGACACTGAAGGCAGGCAAGACGGCCCTGACCGGCGTGAACTTCGCAGAGGGCGCTCCGCTGACGAGCGTAACGCTCCCTGCAACGTTGCAGACACTGGAACTGCGCTATCTGGGCAAACTGACGACCGGCGGTCTGACGCTGGAGGGCACAAGCAACATCAACAGACTTGTGGTTGACAATTGCCCTGGTGTGGACTGGCAGACGCTGCACGCAAGGTGCGGAAACGTGAAGTATCTGCGTGTGACCGGCATCGACATGGAAGGCGACGGCAGCCTGCTGGCCTCACTGATGCAGACGGGCGGTGTGGACGAGGAAGGCGGTAACGTGGATTCCTGCCGACTGGTGGGTACATACCGTTTGACCCGTTACGTTGATGATGAGACCTTTGCCGCATATACTGAGCACTATCCTGAATTGAACATTGAGCAGCCGGAATACACAATGCTGGAGAGCGACGAGAGCGTGGCAGACGATGCAAACCTCTCGAACCTGGATAACGGCACGGGCTATAAGTACGGCAACGACTACAAGCCAAGCGGCCATGTGGCAGCGATATTGAAGAACCGCCACAGAGTGCTTGCTAAGGTGACAAAGAAAGCGACCACGAGGAACGTGAACATCGCGAATGTCGATACAGTTGTGAACAATCTGGACGGCGAGATGACTTACATGGAGCTTGACGATAAGGACAGCACCAAGTATGCCGACGGGACCCCTGCCAAACTTGACGGCAGCGAGGGCGATCTGATGATGCACGAGCCTTTCTTCTGGAGCAAGGGTATCAATGACTTCTTGAACAGCAGGAACTACAGTTGCTACAGCTCGAAGGATAAGGATCACATGCCAGCGGTGCCGAATGTGGACGTATTGACGCTTGATGACATCAAGGCGGTGCATGGCGGTTACACTAAAGGCAGGAAAGTGATGAGTGGCAGGGACACCATAACAAATGCCATGAGCACGGACAGCTCTTATTCGGTGTGCGTGGTGGATGTGTCGAAGCACAAGCGTGTTCGCTGGCCGAGTGTGCCAGGCACGAACCTTGTGGGCAGCGCATTTGCCGACGTGGTGCCAACGCTGGGTAAAAGATTTGAGGCTGGCATGTATCTCATCAGCGATGTGCCGGAGGGAGCCAGGACTTTGTACTTCTCAATATTGAACACAGCCGAATTTGACAAGGTGGTGCTATCCAACAGCAGCAAGATAGAGGATATGGAGCCTGAATGGTTTGCGAACGACGAGCATCTGTGCGCTGTTGTGGGCAGCTCTGTTGTGGGCAGCAAGCTGCGTGCCTGCATAACGGGCGGAAGCACCACTGCAAGCATGACATGGACGGACTTCCACTATTACAGCGTGCAGAGGGGTATGCAGCAGATTGACGCTCTGATGCATTTCCGCATTGCGAACCTTGCATACGCGAAGTATGGCAGGAGGAACATGCAGGAGCAGTGTGGCGCCGGCTCGCATACGAATATGCGCACGACTGGCGGTACGATGTCAAGAGGCATGCAGGACACCATAAGCTATGAGGGCGCAAAGGCAATCAACCCGAATGTGACAAACAGTCTGGTGGACGAGAACAGAGTGCACCAATATGCCTGGTATATAGACAAGGACGAGTATGGTGCTGCAAAGGTGACGCAGGTGAACAATATCTGCTGCCTGGGCTATGAGGACATCTACGGTCACAAGTATGGCATGATGGACGGTGTGGACTTGCCGAACACAAGCGGCAATGAGGGCAAGTGGCGCATTTGGATGCCTGACGGCAGCACGATTATGATAAAGGGTACGACGAATAGCGGTAACTGGATAACGGCAGTGGCTCATGGAAGGCTGATGGCGGTAGTGCCAGTAGGCTCGATGGATGGTTCGTCGAGTACATACTATTCGGACATGTACTGGATAAGCACAGCCACAGGCCGTGTGGTCTATCGCGGGTACGACTATGCGTACGCGTATGGCGGTGTCTCGGGTGCGTATGCGGATGACGGTGCCTCGTATGCGTATGCGGTTGTCGGCTCGCGCCTGGCCTTCCGCGGCAAAATCGTGAGGGCGCAAAGCGTGGCTGCGTATAAGGCGTTGAGCGAGGCTGCGTAACGCGAAGCGCGAAAAGCGGGAGCGAAGCGACAAAACGAAAAGAACGGGGTTCGGATGGTGTCCGGACTCCGTTCTTGCATTTGTGAATACCGGCGTAAGCCGGTCGAAAATATTTTGGGGTGGGGGAGTACCCCCAGCGGTACGCTTCGTTTTAAGAAAATAGACGGCTCGTTCTGGAATGGCGAAACGTTTCGTTTTGCGGATTATAGTTAAAAGGACGGAATATTTCGAACCTTGAGTCATGAAGCGATGGTAATTCAAGAAGAACAAGATGCGATATATGGGTATACCGTTTCGTATCACAATATCAATGAACCTTTACGAGGGCTGACATATTACGTGAGCCAGACAAGTGCGCAATTAGGTCTGCAACGGATTCCACTCATCGAAGGCATTATCAATAAATCGTCATATAACTTTGATATGTGGTTGCAAAGAGGAGATAAGCTGGTAGCGTTGAAAAAATTCGGCTTAGCTAATTTCAGCACCGCTACAGATGCAGAAATAAAAGCATTGATTGGAGCAACAGGCACAGAAGGTGCGTTTTGGTCGATGGGGGTTGCCAAAGGTACGGGGTTTAGCGGTGATGTAATATTTGATATTTACGCGCCAAGAGGAACAAAAATGATGTATTGTGAGCCATTTTCAGGCTTTGGCAATGGCGCAGGGCGTAACTGGGACGGGATTGCCAAACAGCAATCTTTTGGGTTCGAGAGCGAGATGTTGCTACAACGAGGAACGACGTTCAAGATTACAAAGATTGAAAAATCAAATGGAACGTGGTATATTGATTTAGACGTTGTAACACAGAATCCATTGCCATTTCCATATGTCGGAGGGTATCCATATAAATAATTATTTATACAAATTGATTGTAGATTTTGCGTATTCAGATACATAAAATATTTTGAACGCCTCCGCTCCATCAATTAATGACAAATCAGCATGATGACAGAATCGATTAAACAACAACGCTTTCAATGTTTTTGGGGTGTCGTCCATTTGCTCGAATGAAATAAGTCCAGCATCAATATATTCATTGATCATTATATGCAAAGGTTCAGAGTCACGATTGCTACTATATGCGACTTCTGAGAACTCAATCCACTTCTTTTCCCAAAACCAAAAAAAAGACTCATTGTCGCTAAATGTATTTTCTGCACTTCCGGTGTAGTAGCGGCAGTGTTTAATGCAATCGTTTCTATCCATACTGCAATTATATTGTTATTACTTAATCTCAGAGCAAGCGACAAGGCGATGGTGTACACCTTACTTGCTACAAAGATAGGCAAATATTTCCATTCGCCTATCTTGTAGTTAAACTTACTTCTTGCGCAAACCTATCGTGGACAAGATAGCAGGTGATGTGGATGGCAGTTGCCGCATGGCACGGAGATGGTTTGCAGACGCATGTGAGGATGCCAAGCAACCGGACTCTTTTTTGTTGTATGCCACTCCCTGTCCAAAGCCTAATTTGTGGGTGTGGATATTTGGATATTGGAGGCGGAATAACTATATTTGCATCGTGTTAAGGCGCAAGATAAAGGCATCGCCTATATGTTTTTGGGGGCTTTTTGTGTGAAAATGTTGCAAGGCAAAGCCTTGTGATAGTTTTTAGCTTGTTTAATTGGCACGAAAACAAAGAGTGGAAAAATATATTAATTCGCATAAAAATCATAGAATAATATCCATATCAAAAATATTCAGTGGCAATGGATGCAAAAACAATGAGAAAGGTTGCGGACAATATCCGCATATTGGAGGCCGCAATGGTGGAGAAGGCAAAGTCTGGACACCCTGGAGGCTCGATGAGTGGCACAGACTATGTGAATACTCTGTATTCCAAATACATCGTCTACGACCCAGATGATGCGAAATGGTTTGCCCGTGACCGGTTTTTCTTGGATCCCGGACACATGTCGCCGATGCTTTATGGCGTTTTGGCTATGTGTGGTAAATTCTCGATAGAGGATTTGAAGAATCTGCGTCAGTGGGGCAGTGTTACGCCCGGACACCCTGAAGTGGATGTTTGCAGAGGCATCGAGAACGGTTCTGGTCCGCTCGGACAGGGACATGCAATGGCGGTTGGCGCAGCCATCGCCGAGCGTTTTATAGCAGCCCGTTTCGGAGAGGTCGTTTCGCATAAAACTTATGCTTTTATCTCTGACGGCGGTGTCCAGGAGGAGATTTCGCAAGGAGCAGGACGCTTGGCTGGATATCTTGGATTGAGCAACCTGATAATGTTCTATGACAGCAACAAGGTGCAGCTGGCGACAATGGTGGATGATGTTACATCGGAAGACACCGCTGCAAAATATTGTGCATGGAATTGGAACGTAATTGAGATTGACGGCAACGACTCTGACGAAATCTGCAAGGCTCTGGATCAGGCTTTGAAGGAGGACGAGCGTCCTACGCTGATTATTGGCAACACGGTGATGGGCAAAGGATGTGTCGATGCCGATGGCAACAGCTTTGAGTTCAAGTGCAGCACGCATGGCAATCCTTTGAGCAAATCAGGCGCAAGCTATGAGATGACAGTCAAGAATCTGGGCGGAAATCCGGAAGACCCATGGGCTGTCTTTGAAGAGACTAAGGCGCTTTATGCCGCCAGAAAAGAGGAGCTGAAGGCAATCGTTGCCGAACGCCGTGCGAAATTTGACGCTTGGGCTAAGGAAAACCCGGAGGATGCGGCGGAACTGCAGTCGTGGATTGACGGCAAACTCCCGGAAATCGACTATAAGGCAATCGCCCATAAACCTAACATTGCTACGCGTGCATCGTCGGCAGATGTGTTGACTGTTTTGGGTGAGAAAGTAAAGAATATGATTGTGTCATCAGCCGATTTGTCAAACAGCGACAAGACTGAAGCGTTTCTCAAAAAAGCGGGCAGCGTGATTGCTCCCGACAATTATGGCGGAAAATTCCTTCAGTCGGGTGTGGCTGAATTGACAATGGCTACGGTGATGAACGGCATCGCTCTTCATGGTGGCTTGCTCTGCGCTTGCGGCACATTCTTTGTGTTCTCTGACTATATGAAGCCGGCAATCAGAATGACTGCGCTGATGCAATTGCCGGTGAAATACGTGTGGACTCACGATTCTTTCCGTGTGGGAGAGGATGGACCGACACACCAGCCTGTGGAACAAGAGGCTCAGATACGTTTGATGGAGGAATTGAAGAATCATTCAGGCAAGAACAGTATGCTTGTGCTTCGCCCTGCCGACAGCGCGGAAACGACTGTGGCATGGAAGATGGCGATGGAAAATGTGGATTCGCCTACGGGTTTGATTCTCACTCGTCAGGATGTGGAGGACTTGCCAAGTGCCGGCGGCGACCGTTATGCAGACGCTTTGCAGATGCTGAAAGGCGGATATGCGGTTGTCAACTGCGAAAAGCCTGATGTGGTGCTTGTGGGTAACGGCTCTGACGTCATGCTGCTTGTAAAGGCTGCTGAGCAATTGAAGGAAGAAGGCGTGAATGCGAGAGTAGTTTCGGTGCCTTCGATTGGATTGTTTATGTCGCAGGAGGATGGTTATCGGAAAGCGTTGATACCTGACGATGTGCCTACTTATGGCAAGACTTCGGGAATCCCGTCTACACTGCTCCGCGTGGTTGGCTCGAAGGGCAAAATCTCGGGATTGGATCATTTCGGATACTCTGCGCCATACAAATTGCTCGAAGAGAAGTTTGGCTTTACGGTTGATGCTGTATTGGCGGAAATCCGTGATTTGTTGAAATAATTAAATTAAAAAGAAAATGATGAGTTGGCATTTGATTACCATATATATGGTTGTCGAATGCCAATTTGTCAATTGTAATGAATAACAATCAACGTATTATTATGAAATCATTTGTTAAGATGTTCGTGGTGTTGGCGGTGCTGTTGCTTACCGCCAATGTCAGAGCGCAGATGCCGCAGCAGTTGTCTGACCCTGCGGTTAGAGTCGGAAAATTGCCGAATGGATTGACGTACTATATACGCCATAATGAATATCCAAAAGGACAGGCTGACTTCCATATCGCCCAGAAGGTGGGTGCGGTGCAGGAAAACGAGGACCAAAACGGTTTGGCTCACTTCCTTGAGCACATGTGTTTCAATGGCACGAAAAACTTCCCGGACAAGTTGATTCTGACGTGGCTGGAGTCGAAGGGCGTTAAGTTTGGCATGAACTTGAACGCACACACCGGCACTGATGAGACGGTTTACGACATAATGAACGTGCCTGTTCAAAAGAAGGAGGTTGTCGACTCTTGTCTGCTTATCCTCCACGATTGGGCTGACGCGTTGACGCTTGCCGACGAGGAGATTGAGAAGGAGCGTGGCGTCATCCATGAGGAGTGGCGTATGGGCAACGGTGCGGTTTCGAGAATCCTCAATCGCCATGCCGCAGAACTTTATCCAGGCACAAAATATGCTACCCACGACGTGATTGGCAGCATGGACATTATCGACAATTTCAAGCCACAGGTGCTCCGCGACTATTACGAGAAATGGTATCGTCCGGATTTGCAGGGCATTATCGTTGTCGGCGATGTCGATGTCGACGCTGTCGAGGCAAAAATCAAGGAGTTGTTCTCGCCTATAAAAATGCCTGAGAATCCAGCAAAATTTGAGTATCAGGTGCTTGGCGACAACGAGGAGCCTATCGTTATTTCCGATAAGGACAAAGAGATGCCTGCCAACGTGTTGTTTGTGGCGCAGAAGTATGATTTTTTGCCGAGAGAATTCCGCAATACGGATATCGGAATCCTGATGGAATATATAGATTTCATCATCAATCAGGTTCTTAACGAGCGACTCACGGCTATACAGCTGTCGCCTGACGCTCCGTTTAGCACTTGTGATGCAGCAATGAGCAATTTCTTGTATGCCAACACTAAAGGGGCATTGCTGTTTCAGGCAGTGGTAGGCGACAAAGGTTCGGAAGCCGCTTTGCGTGCGGTGCTGACAGAATTGAAGCGTATGCAGAAATTCGGTTTTACGGCAGGTGAGTATGAGCGTGCCCGTAATGAGTATGTCAGCGCGTTGGAGAAACAATACAACAATTTCAAGACGTCTAAAAATGACTATTTCACCCAGATTTATATCAATAATTTCATCGAGTCAAATCCGATAACTGCGGTCGACTATGAATACAACACGATGAAGGACCAGTTTGCGATGCTGCTGGTTGACCAAATCAACGCATATATAAAAGAGCAGTTTGTCCCGGGTAAGAATTTGGTTGTGATGTCGCTTTGTCCGGACAAGGAGGGCGTGGCAGTTCCTACTGTGGATCAATTGAAACAGGTGATTGCCGAGGTCGACAGCGCGGAGGTGGAAGCCTATGCCGACAATCAGGTTACAGAGCCGTTGATGGAAAAGACTCCGAAGGCTGGAAAGATAAAGAAAGAGACAAAAAATGATGCTCTGGGCTATACTCAGCTTACGCTTTCCAATGGAGCGAAGGTGGTTCTGAAGAAAACAACGTTCAAGGAAGACGAAATCCGCTTGTATGCAGTGAGCAAGGGTGGAGCGTCGGTCTATGATGCAAATGACTATTCAAACGCTGTGTTCAGTTGCGATATGATTGGCAGCACTGGTCTTGGAAAGTTCAGCTACACAGATTTGCAGAAAATTCTTTCAGGCAAACAAGCAAGTGTGTCGATGGATGTCAGCGCATACGATGAGTCGGTCAGCGGACGCTCGAGTGTAAAGGATTTGGAAACTATGATGCAGCTGATGTATCTCAGTTTCACACAGCCGCGTGAAGACAAGGCTGCTTTCGAGAACATCAAGAAAATGATGATTTCGCAGGTTGAGAACGCATCCCACAGCCCTCAATATGTGTTCCAGGATTCATTGGTTACAAACCTGTACGGACACCATCCTAAGGCAGTTATCCAAAGCAAGGAGGCATTTGAGAAGGTTGATTACGACCGTGCAATTAAAATCTATAAGGAGCGTTTTGCCAATGCCGCAGACTTTACATTCTTCATTGTCGGAAACTTCGATGAGAATCAAATCTGTCAGTATGTAAAACAATACATCGCATCGTTGCCAGCCAACAAGAATTTCGAGAAGGCAGTGAACGATGGTAGAGAAATCGTAGCGGGAAATGTGCGCAAGCAATTTGTGAACAACAACGAAGGCAAACTTGCCATGCTTGCAATGGTTTGGAATATGGATATGCCGTTGACAATGAAGAATAAATTGATTGTCAGCATTACAGGTCAGTTGATGTCAAACGAATTGCTCAACAGCGTCAGAGAAGACGAGGGCGCGGCATACAGCCCATATTCTGTTGGTTACATCGACAGAACATACAAAGACAATGCAACAATCCAGACGTCATTTGGCTTGAATCCTGACAAGTACAAGACCAGTGAGACTGCGACAATCAAATGTCTTGAGAAGTTGTCTAAAGACATTCCTGTGGCGGAGTTGAAGAAAATGCAGGAATATATGCTTAAAAGCTATGATGAGAACATTGTCGAAAACGGATATTGGCTCGGAGTTCTTGAGTCGTATGTCGTTGACGGCGAGGATATGTATACAGGATATAAGAAAGCGGTAGAGGAGTTGACTGTTGGCGACATTGAGAATTTCGTCGACAAATTGATCAAATCCGAAAACAGATTTGAGATACTGATGCTCCCGGAATAAGATAACCGGCTATAAAAAACAAAGACTGCGGCATTTTTTGTCGCAGTCTTTGTTTTTTTACTATCTTTGCGTCTATAATACACAAATATAAAAAGGCTCAATTTCAGACCTATTAAAGAATATTAAATTAGAATTTATGGAGCATTCGATACAGACTGTCAAAGACCGCTTCAATTCAGGTGAGCCACTTGAATATGTGTTCTTCTGGGGACACCATACGAAGTTGGGAAAGATGACCAAGGCTTGTTTCAGCCAATGGTTTCCTGCCGATTTTGTGGTGGACGATGTGGCATACAACTGCACCGAACAGTATATGATGGCGGAGAAAGCACGTGTGTTTGGAGATGATGACATACGGCAGAAGATGCTTGCCTGCAACGACCCGAAAGAGATAAAAGCTTTGGGCCGACAGGTGAAGAATTTTGACGCGGAGACTTGGAGACGTGTTTCACCGGACATTGTTGTAAAGGGCAATCTTCATAAATTCAGACAAAATCCGGAGCTTTGCCAGTTCCTTCTTGACACAGGCGAAAAGATTCTTGTAGAAGCAAGTCCCTACGATACAATCTGGGGCATTGGAATGCAAGAGTCTGAATCGGGCGTTGACAATCCTGAAAATTGGAAAGGCACAAACTTCTTGGGCTTCGCCTTGATGGAGGTGCGCGGCATTTTGAGCGGGCATTCCATTTAGAGACAACATGCATCGATAAATAAGAAATCTGCAAGTTCCTTCTCAAAGAGATAAAGAAACTTGCAGATTCGAATAAAAGAGTTGTGCTTTATGTAGCGTAAGGGTTAATTAACGTCGGTGTATTTGTTGTCTGACTCTTTCAACGCCGACAGGAAATAACCTTGCGATTTAATCAAGTTGCGAGCTTGCAGCACCATGGTCTTAGTCTCGTTGAGGATGTTGAGATATAAGACGCTGGCCTTTGTACTCATCTTTTCCTCCTTCAACCGGCGTACTTGGTTCTTGATGGCTCCGGCAATTACCGTAAACAGATCATCGCGCATGTGCAGTACCTCGTCAAGGTCGGAGAAGTCTTTGTCGCGGAGCATCGTGCTGATTTTGTTGAATATTGCGTCAACGCCGTCATTCACTTCCTTAAGGTCCATAATCTGCTCTTTGGTGAAGCCTTTATGGTGGTTGTCAATATGCTCGTATGCCGGACGCGTGCAGTGGAGGAGCGCCTTCGACACCTCGGTCAGGTAGTCGACCACCTGGATGTAGAAATGGCTTGTCTCCACATTTTGATCCTGCAGTTTCTTCAGTGTTGCCATCACATGATGTTTGCGCTGGTTGGCTTGCTGGTAGATTTGCTCGGACTCGACCATTGTTTCCTTCAGCAAGTGTCTGTTCTCTGTGAACAAGGCTACAAGCATATGGTTGTAGATGCCCGACACGCGTTCCATCGTTACGCATACCTCATGCGTGCAGGAGTAAAGCACGTCTTCATTCTGAGTCTTTTCAGAAATCAGTTCAGCAGAAGGCTGCTCTTCTTTTTTATGTTTGCCGAAGATAAGATTGCGGCAAAGAATGTATCCGCAGAGCAACGCCAGAGCGGCGAGGGCAATCCATCCGCCCCACATCAGAAGTAGTCCGCAGAGGAAAGAAAGAGTGATGCCGGCGATGGCGGTTACAAACCATCCAGTCACCACGACCATTACGCCGGTGATGCGATACACTGCGCTGTCGCGGCCCCAAGCCCTGTCGGCGAGTGACGAACCCATCGATACCATAAAGATGACATATGTGGTTGACAGCGGTAGTTTCAGCGATGTGCCAAGGCATATAAGGCTGGCGGCAGCCGAAAGGTTGACAACGGCGCGTACAAGGTCGTACGACACTGTTTTGTCTCCGTTCTCGTCAGGATCGAATCTACTGTTGAGTTTGTCTTGGATTTTTTGTGGCATCACAGCCTTGTAGCCTTTGTTGAGATTTATTGCAAGACTTACGAGTGCGCGTGAAATCATTGTTGATCCGAAACGCTCCTCCTCGTCGTTCTGCGACGATAGGTTGAGTTGTGTTTCAGCCACCTTCATGGCATCTTTCGAGAAGAAGAGCGTGATGACCATCACAGCGCCGCTTATTACCAAGAACCAGATGTTTACGTGTGCTGGTTCTGCGAGCTTGCCCATCAGCATCGAAGGATCGCCAGAGTTGCTCGCAATGGCGTAGCTGTCGAGACCGGCGATAGGCACACCGATGAAGTTTACAAGGTCGTTGCCGGCAAAGGCGAGGGCAAGAGCAAATGTCCCAGCAAGAATGGTGATTTTCAAAATGTTTACCTTCATCTGCTGCAAAATCAGCAATATGACAGATGAGATAATCCAAATTGCACCGAGCGACAATACGATGTGGTCATTGATGAGGTGGTTGAAGTCGTCGCTGATAAGCCCGGAGCTTTTCATTCCCTTGAAAATGGCGAAATAGACGATTCCAACGATTGCGAGTCCGCACCAGATTGCGCCATAGCGTCGCAGCGATTTGGCATATTTGAATGAGAAAATCACTCGCGACACGTACATCAAAATCGCTCCCACGGTGAATGCAATGACCACCGACAGCAGGATTCCGGAGATCATCACCATTGCTTTTTCTGTGTTGATGTAGTTGCCCAAGTCGGCAAACGACAGCGACGGGTCGTTCCAAATGGTGAACATTGCCACGGCAATTGATGCTCCGAGAAGCTCGAAGATGAGCGACACTGTTGTTGACGTTGGCAGACCGAGCGCGTTGAACGTGTTGAGCAGCACTACGTCTGCCAGCATCACGGCAACGAAAAGAATCATAACGTTCTCAAAAGTGAACATCTCGGGGTGAAACACTCCGTTGCGCGCCACTTCCATCATGCCGTTTGACGTGAGCACTCCAAGCAGGATGCCGGCGGCAGCCACCGTTAGGATAATCCAGCGTTTAGCCACTTTGGAACCTAACGCCGAGTTCAGAAAGTTGATTGCGTCGTTTGACACTCCGACAATCAAATCGATAATTGCAAGCACTGCGAGAATGATTACAATTACAGTGAATAAAGGACTCATAATAATGCTGTTTTATTGTATTCTATTTTGTGTTTTCTTCAATGTGAATAAGAATTCAAGACCGGCGTATTTGTGATTGCGCGCGGTGATTTCTCCACTATGGAACATCACGGCGTTGCGCACAATAGACAACCCAAGTCCGGTTCCGCCCGACTTGCGTGAACGACCGGTGTCGATGCGGTAGAAGCGCTCGAATATCTTGTCGAGATGTTTGGCCTCGACACCTGAGCCATTGTCGTAGAAGTCGAATTTGTAGAAGTCGGAATTTTTCTCGATTGCAGAAATATAGATGTCGCGACCGCCTGAATAGGCGATTGCATTGTTTATCAAATTGCGGAAGATTGCGTCGATGAGCTGACGGTTGCCTTCGACGGCAACGTTGTCGGCAACATCTACATGGATGCGCATCCGGTTCTCCGGTTTATACTGGGCCACCTCTTCGCATATCCCATCGATAACGTCCTTGACGTTGACGGGGCATATCGGCAAAGTTGCCTTTGCGTCGGTGATGCGGGTGATCAGAGTGACGTCCTCAAGCAGATTCGACAGTCGCATAGCGCTTTGGTAGCCTGATTCCATCAAATGCCGTTCGGTTTCTTTCGGGAGCTCGTTGTCGAGCAACGTCTCGAAGCAGCCGCGAATGCTCTGTACTGGGGTCTTCAATTCGTGGTTTATGTTGCTTGTGAGCTGATGCTTGATGCGCATTTTCTCTTTTTCCTCAAACAGTGCTTCCTGCATGCTGCGGTCGCGTTCGGCAGTGCGGTCCTGCAGTTCCTTGTAGATTGCGAATATTGAGCGGGCTGCGTCGCCAAGTTCGTCATCCGATAGCTCGTCGGTGTTGAAATCTTCTATTTTCCCGTTGCGCGCGCGGTTTGCAATGTCGTGCAGTGCTTTCACGCCGAGGCTTATGCGGCTGATTGCGAAATAGAGTATGATGTTCACAATCAATGTCGCACCCAGCACAATCCAAATGTAAGCCATATCACTGCTCAACACTGCCGACAACTCAACGTTGTAGGGTAGGGCGGTGCGCACTATTGCATTTCCCCGCGCAGAGGCGGAATAGAAAAATTCGTGGTCTTTCACTTGAGAGAGACGGCGTATCGTGTAGCCATGTCCGTGTTCGATTGCATTTTTTATTTCCGGACGGTTGAGATGGTTGGCAATCTTTGAGCTGTTGTGGCTTTCAAACAACACATTCCCTTTGGTGTCGAGCAAAGTGACGCGGATGTTTTTATTAGGTATCAGCCGATTCACAGCGTCGTTTGTCAGCTGTCCGGTTTCTGCATATTCGTTGAGTAGGATGTTGTTGTACACTTGTAGTCGTGTGTCGAGCAGTTCTACTTTGTATTCCCGCTCTCTGGAATATTGAATCGAGACAAACACGAAAACCAATATCCAGAAAAACACGTTGACTACGCTGAACAGTTTTGCCTTGTAACTAAATCTTTTCTTTGAAGCCATAGCCGTATCCTTGTTTGGTTATAATATGTTGTTCATATTCTCCGAGTTTCTTGCGCAGTCGGTTGATGTTGACATCGATTGTGCGGTCGACCACATAGACGTTCTTCTCCCAGATTTTGTCGAGAATCTCGTCGCGTGAGAAGATTTTGTCGGGGTTTGAAAGGAAAAGAAACAGCATGTCGAATTCCTTTTTTGTGAGAGCAATCTCGCTGCCGTCGATTGTGCAAGTTTTAGAGATGCTGTCGAGAGACAGAGTCTTGTAGATTGCAATGGTGGGCTGCTCCGGCTTTACTCGTCGCAACAGGCTCTTGACGCGTACCACAAACTCGCGCATCGAGAACGGCTTTTTGATGTAGTCATCGGCGCCGCGCGTGAATCCGTCGATTAGCGGAGCCTCGTTGCCGAGGGCTGTGCACACGATAATCGGCACGTTGGCGACGTCGGGCATTGCTCTTACTTTGCTTACCAGTTCGAGGCCGCTGATTTCACCCATCATGATGTCAAACACCATCAGGGCATAGTCGGCAAGATGCTTTTGTAGTGCCTCCTCTGCAGAGTTGGCAATATCGACGTTGAACCCCGCCAGTTCCAAATTGATTTTCATCAATTCGCATATCGGCATCTCGTCGTCGACAACCAGAATCTTTACAGGAGTTTCCATAATATTCTAAAAGTTTATCATTAATTCCGCTACAAATTTGTCGTGGTCTGACACGCCTATCTCCACATTGTCGCCATAGAAGTATTTTTCATAATTCAGACGTAGCTCGGCGCTCACTTTCTTGTAGTATCCCAATGTGACACCGACAGTGGCACGCTTGCGGGCGGCGTTGGTGATTTCAACCTCTCCGTTTTCATCGGTATATCCGCTGCTGTCGTCGGTCATCATGTCGAAACGGCCGAGAAATCGAACCTGTTGCATGTATTTGTTGTCGACGGGCAGGGCATACATAGCCATGGTGTTAAGGGCGTGTACTGGCTCGGCGTCGCTTTCGCAGAAATATTTGTACATGTATTCAGCCTCGACAGTGAATTTCTGGTACTTATAGCTGAGACATGCGTCATACATATTTGTTCTTATGCCTTGCGGCTTGGTGGTCATTGCGCTCACGTTTGCCTCAAAGTCGGACTTTTTGAACTTGAGATGTCCTACATATAGATAATTATTGTGTAGCCAGACATCGTCGGAGGCGGAACTGTTTCTTCCGTTATAGACACCGAATTCGGCTGTCAGAGGCACTTGCTTTGGCGCATAAGTGGCTTTGGCGCCGATGTCGAAAACGTTGCCTATCTGCTTTCCGACAAACGACCTGTTGGCAAACCAACGTGTGTGTGGAGCACGTGCTGCGTCGACGGAAATAGGCACTCGGAACTGACCGCCGGTAAACTGGAATTGGTTGTCGAAGAAGTGTAGCCGTGCGAAAAGGTCGTGTGTGCGGATTTTGCCTTTGTCGCTCAAGTTTATTTGTAGTTTATAGTCAACAAATTCTGTGAGCCATCCGCTGACGCCTATTCTGGCATCGCGCACCTGAAAACGGGAGTTCTTGACATCTGTCTGATACTCGAATTTTGTGCGCAGCGTTCCCCCGATTGTAGGAATCCATGATTTCTTATTGTCTTGTGCATGTGTGTGTCCGACAACCGAAACGCCGGCAATAAGTAATAATATCTTTATTGCTGATTTCATGCTGCAAAATTAGTGCAGAGACACGAAATTGCAATAACAAAACTGTAACAAATTAGAAGGTGAAGTGCAGCGCGATGCGCCATCCGCTTTTGTCAACACCAGGGGTGTCGCGATACGTGAGTCGCCACACGTAGTCCACTCGCAGGATTGTGAGAATGTTGTCAAGACCTACGCTCATCTCCATGTAAGGAGTCTTTTCCATCGGACGGCACAATGCGTTGATAGGGAAGCGGTAGATGTCGAGACTCTTTTCGGGATTGTTTTTGTCCGACAGAGAGCCATAAAGACCTTTGAACGAAACCACCTCGCGCAGTTTCAGATATTTTATCAGCGGCACGCGGTTGAGCAATGCTCCGTTGATCCAATATGTGATATCCCACGAAAGGTATTGGTCGTTCATAAATTCCATCGCATTCATCAGCGCATACGATTCCGGTTGGATTGTGTATGACAGGTTGGCGTTGGGCAGCAGCAGGTCGGGATATGACACCTTGCTCCAAACCTTGCCTCCCTTTAGGATTATGTCGGTGTATCCAAAGGCCGAGAACCAGAAGCGTTTCTGCACGCTCAGTTCGGTTTTGTTTATTGTAAACTTGTTGCCCAGTACGCCTTTGGGACTGTAGGTGTGTGACAGAATCAGAATCGGCATGTCGAGGTTGATGGGTATGCGCGTGAACCGGGCGTCGTAGAACTTCTCTCCGGGAGCATAACGTAGTGTCAGATTGACCGACGACTGCTGATATTTGTCGCTCCAATTCCCGTAGCCGTCGACAAACGGCATCCAGCGTGTGGCTTCTTGAATCTGGTGCTTGAGTCCTACGGTTACGGCAAGCCCGTTCTCGCTCTCGCGTTTGTA
>ENA-OURN01000346-OURN01000346.1-human-gut-metagenome-genome-assembly--contig:-NODE-346-length-20637-cov-11.8356_pt1 | contig 20637 bp, 13 predicted proteins | sample MGYA00242099_ERZ508987 | MGnify/ENA primary metagenome ERZ508987 (study PRJEB26280, sample SAMEA2531405) | human gut metagenome | biome: human gut; feature: human-associated habitat; material: faeces... | reverse complement strand
CATGTTCGCTACGTGTTCGTGGCCCTCACTTTGCGAGCAAAGTGAGCTACAATGCTGGCGCCGCAACAGACGATTATGCGGGCCATGCAAATCTCCGCTGCGAGGACGCTACCGCTAACCTTTGATATTTCAATTTTGAACGCCCTACCAGAAAGGGGCTCATATTTAGGATAAAGCTAAAAAAAGACATATCCCTTTTAACGGAGATATGTCTTATATCTATTGAATGCTTTTTCAATGTCTTTGGCGGCGCACACTGTATCCTGCGCTGCGAGAGCGTGAGGAAGAAGAAGCTTTGACCTTCGGGGTCTTCGTCTTCTTCGGCCTTGAGGCAGATTTGGCGCTGGAGGTCTTGCTCACCGTGGTGCGTCGTCCCGTTGTCGAGCGTCTGGAAACGGTGCGTTTCGAAGCTTTCTCGGCAGCAGCGATGCTGTCGGCCATTGCCTTGGCAGCAGCGGCCTTGGCTTCTGCCACGGAATCGTGTCCAAACACACGGTCTTGGAAGTCCTTCATCTCCTTGTCGATGCGTCGCTGTTCCTTGGCCAGTTCCTCATCGGAGTGGCAATAGTTGGCGAGCAGGCGGTCTTGAAGGTTGACGGTCTTATAGATTTTTCCTTCATAGGAAGCCGTCATGAAATAGTCGTCGGCCGACATGGCTGCCGCGTTGTTAACATTGCTGCTCATGAGCATGAGTTTGCTCAGGCGGGGCGCGATGTCGCTATATTTCACCCAAAACATCGGGTATTGCGAGTCGGTGCCTCCAAAGTCGTCGTCGCCCCTCTTGAGCACTGGGCAGAGGGCGGTGACGGCGGTTCGGAAGGTGGCCGTGTGCTGGTCGTAATATTTCGACACCTTGACGTAGAAGAGTTTCACTTCCTCCGACGGAATGTCGGCATCGTTGACGCGCACCATGTCGCCTTTCGACTCATAGAAGATGTGGTAGCGGTCCATAATGTCGCGCACCTTCACCTGGTTTTTGGCCGAGAAGTCTTCGTTGCCGTCGAGCTTATAGTCATACGCCTTGAGTTCCCCCCTCAGCAACATTTTGAAGATGAAGGTGAAGAGGTTTTGCCGGCCGTCGGCCTGCGGGGTCGTGGGATAATAGAGCACGGCATTGGCATCCTTGGTGAGGTCGAGCGAGAGATAGACGTCGCGTCGCCACGAAGCGTCGTCGGGCATTGCCGGCGCCGTTGGGAAATCGCGGTAGGCCGAACCTTGGGGCGTTGCTGCGGCGCGTTCCCGTTGCTGTGCCTCAGCGGCGCGGCGGCGTGCTGGCGGCTGTGCCACTGCCGTGGCGGTTGTGAGGCAGAGTAAGAGCAATATGAGGTGTTTCATTGTCTGAAGGGTTTTGTAAGGGGAAAGGGATGGCCCCAAGGGGTGGGCCGAGGGACAGACGGACGCTTGGCCGACACTGCCTTTTGAACCTGCGGGAGGGCTCCCTCTTCCGATACTTTCCTGGAAAATAAATTAGTTCACGATGATTTCCATGGGCTGCGGCAAGGTGCGCTCAATGCCGTCTGGACCGACGGCGCGTATCTTCGAGATATAGAAGCGCTGGCCGCGGCGCAGAGAGCGGATGAGTTCGCGCTGCGCTTCGGTGAAGGATGCTCCGGCAGACACTTCGGGGCGAGCGTTGCCCATGCGGTCGAAGAAGACGGCTTCAAAACCGCGAACGGAGAACGGGATGTCGAGCAGTCCGTCGTCGATGGCCGCATGCAGTTCGCGCAAGGCAACGGCCGAAGCTTTCGCCATACGTCCGCCGCGATAGCGGTCAGTGCCGAGCATGATGTAGGGGGCGGGATCGGGGAGTTTGCGCACTTTAAACGTAAAGGCGCCCATTGTTTGCATACGGCCGTTGACTTCGCCAGTGACGGTGAAGGTCACGTTCTCTCCCACTTTGTTGGGGCGTGCCACGTATTTCCCTTTGCCATGCGCGGTGAGCGTACCGCCCGCCATGCTCAGATGGATTTTGTCTGACGCGATGCCAGAGGCCGAAACGCTGATGGGGTTGTTGTAGCCCGCATAGAGCACGTTCATGAGGTCGGCAGCCACCGTGGCGCCTGTTGGCGGCGCGATGACATTGTATTTCTGGGTGAAGTTGCGGCGCATGATGTCGCCCGCAGCGTTAGGCATGAGGATGTAGCCCGAGAAGGTGTACTCGCCAGGGCTACCAACGGTGAAGTTGTAATTGCCGTCGGACGAGACGCGGCGTCCGTTGATGTAGATTTCGGGACGCTTCGTGGTGTCGACCGCCGCCATAACGATGCGCGACTTGAAGGTCTCTCCTGGGAAAAGGGTGGTGGCTTCTGGCAGCACGTAGGCGTTGATTTCGTTGACACGGATGTCTTTGAGATCGATATTGGCGATGAGGTTGTGCAACACCTCACCTTCGGCGGCACGCACGTCGTGCTGCAATTTGTTGAGCATAGTGATGGCCGCGATGGACGGCATAGCCTCAAACATATATTCTGGCCAGTTTTTGCCGATGTTATCGGGCTTGCGTGGCACGTCGGTATTGAGGTTTGAGGCGATGATGGCCGCCTGCCGCTTGTCGGCAACGAACGTCAGGATGCGCTGGCGGAAACTGTTGATGCTGTTCAGCAGATGCAAGCCGCGTTGGCTCACGGGAGCCAGCATCACGCGCCCTGCAGCGTCGAGATCTTCCTTGTTTTCCAAAGCGTAGGGCGTTCCCTCTTTGCCATCGGCCTCGCGTGCGATGTCCCAACGCAACTGTTCCGCCAGGTTATAGAGCGAGTCGGCCATGTGTTTCACGCTCATGGCCTTATCATACCAGGGCTTCACCTTGGTGGGGTTGGCTGCCAGTTGCTGGGCAAAATTCTTATAAATGGCTTCGTTTTCCTTCGCGGCGTTGGCCGTGGTGCGGTTCAAACTGTCGCCCACGATGTCGAAGCCTTTCAGCACTTCGTTCGACACGTTGAGCGCCAGCATGGCCAGAAGGACGATGTACATCAAGTTGATCATCTTCTGGCGTGGCGAAACCGGACGTTTTTTTACTGTCATTGCTATTCGTTGTTCTTCGGTGGGAAGTTTTTAGAGGAGGATGTCGGGAAACATCCTTGGCAGGGATTAAACCATTGGCTGACCCGGCTGTTGCGCAGAAGGTTGGAGGGGCTGCTGGGCGTATGGCTGGGCTGGCTGCTGAGCAGAAGGCTGGGCCGGCGCCGTTCCACGCATATTCACGGTGAGGGCCTGAATCATGCGGGCGTAAACGCCGTTGAGTTCCTCAATCTGTCGTGCCAACATCTGGGTTTGTGAATTGATCTGGTCGATGGTGCCGACCTGGAGACTGATGCTCTTCAGATGCAACTCATAAACGCGGTTGATACCAGTGAGGGTGCGGTTGAGGTTTTCCATTTCCACACTGTCTTTTGCCAGACGCGCACTCTGCTCGTCGACCTTCGTAAACGTGTCGGCCAAAGCCTGAAGCTTGCCGATGTAGGTCTGGGTGGCCTCTTCCATTTCTGGAGAGAGCACAGCCTGGGCGCGGCGCAACAATTCGTCGTTGGCGGCGCGGATGATGGCGGCGAGGCGTTTGGCTTCATTTTCAAACGGTTCGCTGCCCTCTGGCGTTCCAGCGGCGATGGCGGCGCGGGCGGCCTCAACAGGGTCAACAGCGGCAACATTGGCAGCGGCTGCGGCATTAGCAGCACTGGCAGACGCTGAAGCGCCATTGCCACCGATGATGATGGTTGGCGAAGCTGGCGGCACGCATCCCGCCACCTGTGGTTGCACAGCAGGCGTTGCGTTGTCGAGGTCTTCTGTTTCGTTTTCTTCTTCCTCGTCTTCCTCGTCATCGGTCAGGCCGAGACGGGCGGCGATTTCTTCGTCGGTCTCATAGTCGTGTGGCAGTTCCTTGCCCACTTCGGTCTTGTCGAAGGGACGGTCGAAGGCGGAGAGCGTAAACACCACAACCTCCGTGCCCATACCGATGAAGAGCATGATGTTGCCTCCCGGCAGGTGGGTGAGCTTGAAGAGTGCGCCGAGGATGACGATGGCGGCACCCCAGCTATAGGCATAGTTCAAGAATGTCTGACCCGGCACACTGTCCATCCAGTGTTGCAGGCGAACGACGAAATTGATTTTGATGGCCATATCTTAAGTAGGTATTCTTATGATTGCTTGATTGTTGTTGCAGACGAGAGAGCGCGGGGGTTGCTCTGGGACGCCTTATCTTCTGCGCTTCGTGTCGGAATTACTGCTCGTTGTGACAGCCTTTGAGCGCACGCAGCGGAAACCGATATAAGAGCGGGGCTGGTTTTGGTATTCCCATGCACGCCAGGCCGAACGAATCATGGAGAGAGGGTCTTTCCATGAACCGCCGCGAACGCTCTTGCGCTTCAGCACATAGGGGTCTTCCTTGGCGGCGTTGTATTTCAACTGCGGGTTGAGGTCGGCCATGGCGTCGACACCCGATTCGGTGAACACCGTGCTCGTCCATTCTGCCACGTTGCCCGCCATGTCGTAGAGACCGTTGGAGTTGGCACCGTAGATGCCCACCTTCGAGGTGATGAGGTTGCCGTCTTCCGTATAGTTGCCACGGTCGGGCTTGAAGTTGGCAAAATAGCATCCGTTGCCGTTCTTCGATTCCTGTCCTTGCCACGGGAAGGGGTTGCCCTCCTTGCCTCTGGCGGCATATTCCCATTCAATTTCTGTCGGGAGGCGGTAGCGCTGAATATAGCGGGCCTGCGGGCCCATGCCTCTGAGCAGATATGTTGTACGCCAGGCGCAGAAAGCTTCTGCCTGTTCCCACGTCACGCCGACAACGGGATAGTCGTTGTAAGTCGGCGACGTGAAATAGAGTTTCATGTAGGCCTCGTTGTTGGCATTGGGGAAGTCGTTGACCCAGCACGTCGTATCGGGATAGACCCTGACGATGTAGGTATTGAGGAAATCATAGAGCGAAGAGAGCGGGCGCTCGATGGTCTGACGGATGATTTCTCCGTTTTCGTCCACGTAAGCCGTGTCCTTGGAAATCATCACGGGGTCGTCGGAGGTCTCCAGGTCGGTGTTGAGATTGCGCTCGGCCGGATTAAGACGGTATTTTCTCAGTGCCGCCTTTTCGTAGTCGAACACTTCGTAGCGATAGATGAGCTGCTTCGTGTCGAGCATCACCGACCCATCGATGGGGTGCTTCACATAGACGCTCTTGATGGCCTGTTCTTCGTCTTCCGTCGGCTTACGCCAGGGGATGGGCTTCGACCAGTTGAGATGCGGCGTGACTGGTTCGCCATAGCGGTCTTCTGTGATTTTGAAAGTCTCGTCGCCGCTTTCGGCCAAGCGTTCGCGTATGATGCTGTCGCGCACCCATTCCACAAACTGCCTGTACATGGAGTTTGTCACTTCCGTCTGGTCCATCCAGAAACCATCGACAGAGATGTCCTTTTGCGGCGCATATACGCCCCAGAGCGAGTCGTTGTCCTGGAGTCCGGCCTTGAGGTAGCCGCGTTTAACCTCCACCATGCCGTAAGGAGCTGGCTCGGTAAACGAGGCAGCGCGTACCCCCGTCACTTCGCCGCCGCTTTGCATGGCGTGTCCGCCGCCCATACAGGCAGAAAAAGCCAGCAGGGCCGCAAAGGTGAAGGCAACGCCCAGGGCATGTTTGAATATTGTGTTCATCGTTTTATGGTTGTTGTGCGTCATACGTTATATATATAATAAGGAGTACGGCCATTGGAGCCACACCTTCGTTTGTTCTTTTTCGTCCCACATTTTCCTCCGCAGGCTGTTATGCCGTCGGCACTAACTAATGGTAAAAAATTACTAAAGCCATCGGACGCTACGGTGCAGGTTGCGGCCGCGCTTGCCGAGGTTGAGGTCGAGGCTGTAAGCCAGCGTCACTTCGTGCTGTCCGCTTTGCAGCCCCATGCCAGAAGTGTTGGCCTCGTAGGAATAACTGATATCTATGCCGTGGAACGTTCCGCCGACAAATCCCGCCACACTGTGACTCGGACTGAAGTTGAGACCGCCGTAGAGGCATTTCTTCTCGCGCTTGTAAATCACCTGCGCGGTGATGTCGGCGCGGAAATCCGTCCCGTCGTAACGGAGCATTGTGGAGGGGGCTATTGTTAATAACGGATTGTTGGTGCGAATATTGTATCCCGCCGTGAAATTATACATTGATTTCACGTTTATTTCGTTGGTCTCGCCGAGGAGAACGGTTGGGGCGGTGAGGTGTTGCGCAGAGATACCTGCATACCAATGCTTGTGGGCATACCAGAGACCTGCCGAAGCGTCGAACTTGGAACCGCTCATTTGCGAACTGGGGAAGGCGGGGTCGTTGGCGTCGCCGAGCTCGGCTTTCGAGCCGTCCACCTTTTCGTTCAACATGTCGGCCTCTACGCCCACGGCGAGCTGTCCGCCGAAGAGTTTGAAGCGATAGGCATATTGCACAGAAAAGCGCTGATGGGAGAAAAGTCCGAACTCATCGTTCTGAAAGACAGCACCGATGCCGTGCAACGTGTTTCCCAAGCGGAAGGCCATGTCGGCACCGGCGTACATGGTGCCTCCAGCATCTTCAAAACCGGAAGCATGGGCCTGATAGGCGCCGTTGATACACAACTGCGGGTTGCGCCCGACGGCGGCGGGGTTGTATTGCGGCGCAAGCGACCAATAATGCAAAAAAGCCGGGTCTTGCTGGGCGCAGAGCTTTTGCGGCAGCAGGGTGGCGAGCATGAAGAGGAGCCATACGGAAACGGCCGCCAAGGTGTCCCCCCTTTTCCAGAAGGACACCTTGGCGGTGCAGCGTCTGTATTCGTTGGCTACGTGAGCGGCTTCGGTCTTCATGAATGCTTTCGATGGTTATGAATGCACAAAGATAGGAAATTCTTCTGAAAGCTAATGACCCTGAGAGGATAAAATGCCGGAGGGCATCAAAACACAGGTGATACGGCAGGCAGCCTGATACCTCCTGCCGTTCTACTGTCAGGCCCTGCTTTTCGCGCTCTTCGCGCCTCAGAGCGTTCCTTCGAAATTCTTCCAATGGTTGACAGTCACACCGAATGTCTGCTCTGAGCGGCGCACAACGCCGACAGGCATTTTCGGCACTGGCACGCCACATCCCAAGAGGCGCGTGGAGAGTTCTTCGCGGGCTTCATCCCAGAGACCGCGGTCGATGAACGACTGGATAGTCTGGGCACCGCCTTCCACCAAAAGCGACTGTATGCCCTGTTCGTGGAGCGCATCAAGCATCGTGTTGATGTCGGCATAGGCCACAAAGCCCGATGGCAGTTCGCTCTCCTCCACCGTTCCCAACACCACGCGCAAAGGGTCATTGCCGCTCCAATGGCGAACGGTGAGCGAGGGGCGGTCAAGGCGCAGCGTGTTGTGGCCGACAAGGATGGCCTGGTTGGTGGCACGCAGATGATGGACGGCCACCAAACTGTATGACGTTGAGAGTTGGGCGGCCTGTGTCGGCTTTTCTGCTTCGTCGAACGGGCCTTCGCGCCAGGCGTCAAGGAAGCCATCGGCCGATACCGCCCATTTTAGGGTGATATACGGGCGACCTTTCGTCTGCGCCGTAATGAAGCGGCGGTTGAGTTCAAGGCATTCTTCCTCCAACACGCCCACCGTCACCTCAACACCAGCCTTGCGCAAAATGTCGATGCCGCGACCCGACACGCGGGCAAAGGGGTCAACACATCCCACCACGACACGCGGAATGCCCGTTCTCACGATGAGTTCGGCGCAGGGTGGCGTGCGGCCGTAATGGGCACAGGGTTCCAGACTGACGTAAATGGTACTGTCTTTGAGAAAGTCGCGATCGGCTGGGCGTACACTGCCTATGGCCCTTACCTCGGCATGTGCTTCTCCGCAACGGATGTGATAGCCCTCGCCGATGATGCGTCCTTTATAGACAATCACGGCGCCCACCATCGGGTTCGGGGCCGCTCCCATGCGTCCGCAGCGTGCCAGTTGCAGGCAGCGGCGCATCCATTTTTCGTTTTCTGCCCGTTCCAAGCGGTCGGCCTCCGTGGTTTTCTCCACTTCCTTTCCGTTTCCTTCCTGCAGAGGCGTTGATGGTTCAACGCTATTTTTGTACATTTGCATCATGATTCCAACAATTTATCTTGAATTAAAAGAGGCCCTGTCCTCCCGTTGCGACGAACGGGAAGCCCGCGCCATTGCTTTCCTCGTCTTGGAAGAAGGCTTCGGCGTGTCGCGCCTCGATGTCTATGCCGACAAAGTTAGACATTTTTCAGAAGAAGAGCAGCAGCGTTTGCAAAGAATCTTGCAGCGCCTCCGCCACGGCGAGCCCGTTCAGTATGTCCTGGGGCGGGCCCGATTTTGCGGCATGGATTTAAAGGTAAGCCCCGCCACGCTCATCCCCCGTCCGGAAACAGAAGAACTCGTTGCACTGGCGGCGGGCTTTGCCAAACGTACCGCCAATGGCGGACGCCCGTTACGGGTGGTTGACGGCGGCACGGGCAGCGGCTGCATCGCCATCGCTTTGGCGGCTGCACTGCCCACGGCGCACGTTGAAGGTTGGGACATTTCGGAGGCGGCCTTGGCCGTGGCGCGTGACAACGCGGCGGAGCAGGGCGTGGCAGTGACGTTCCGCCATGCCGACTTGCTCAACCCGCCAGCCGAACCGCTCGAGATGGACCTTCTCGTGAGCAATCCGCCTTATGTGACCGACAGCGAGCGGAAGGACATGGAGCGCCACGTGCTCGACTACGAACCCGAAACGGCCCTCTTTGTGCCCGACACTGATGCCCTCCGCTTCTATCACACCCTGGCTCGCTTGGCTGCCGAACGTTTGGTGCCCGGCGGATATGTTGCGGTGGAAATCAACCGCGCTTACGGTGCCGAAATCGCGCAGCTCTTCGCCAGTGTTGGATTGTCATTGACCACCGTCCACCAAGATGCCTTTGGCTGCGACCGCTTCGTCTCGGCCCAAAAGCCTCCCATTGCCTAAGATTGAAAGGGCAGGCTCTCCGCTCTCGCCCCTCCCTACCCTTTTCCCGCCGCGGCTTCGATCGTCAGCTTTTTCGGCGCTCTCCGTTGGAAGACAGAGGGAAAAGGGGATGGAAATATTTGGGGGAATCCACGAACAGACGTTATTAAATCATAAATAAGTGATTTTTTTCAATTAGCGCCAAAAATAATGGGTTGCCTTCACCGATTTTTAACTTGAATGAACTATCTTTGCCCACAGATAACATGCACTGTTAAAACGAAAACCCGAAATTGGTATATCCAATAGCGGGTTTTACAACCCTTACTTCTTAACGAAGTGAAATTCCTGCAAGGGAACTTGAATTCAAGAATACACACACTTTATTTAAGATTATGAACAACATTCTGAAGACGTTTTGTATCGGTACTGTCTTTGCCTGCGGCATCAGCTCATGTAGCTCAGATATCGAAACAATCAATCGCGAAAGCGGCGATGAGGTGGTGTTTAATGCATCGGCAGACCTCCGCGCCACTGCAACGAAATGGGACGCAGGTGACCGCATCGGCGTTTATATGAAAACCACGGGCACAACGCTCACTGGTACAGCCCTCTCGGGCGCAACGGCCAACGTTTCTTATACCACCACTGCCGGCAACGGCTTTTTCACGGCAACCAGCAACAAACTTTTCTTCCCGCACGACGGGGCGAAGGTTGACTTCGTGGCCTACTATCCTTATAATGCCAACATTTCGGCAGGCATTTATCCTGTAAATATCAAAGACCAGACGAAGGAGGCCAACATCGACCTCATGTATGCCGACAATGTCAAGAATGTAAATGCTTCCAGCAGTGCTAACGTGCTCAACTTCAAGCACCAGCTCGCACGTATAAAATTCACCATCAAATCAACCGACGGAAAGGACCTTACGGGCCTGACCGCCACGCTCAACAACATGTCGACAACGGCCGATTTCAAGCTCGCAACAGGCGAGTTTGCCAATCTTTCGGCAACGGCCGACGTGAAAATGAACGTCACTGGCACTGGCGCTTCCGTTGTGGCAACGGCCTTCGTCATCCCCAACGCCTCTCTCTCTGGCACGAAGCCGCTCAGCGTAACGCTCACCATGCCTAACGGCAAGTCACAGAAATTTACGCTCGTTTCCGACCTCACGCTTGAGAAAGGAAAGAACTATACCTATCCGATTAACGTAAAAAACGCAAGCGACACGCCTGACAAACCATCGGTTAGCTACACACACTGGATGGAAACGCCAACCATCACCGATGCCCAGCTCAAGGCAACGAACCTCAAATATGTGACACACTACTTCACCAACGGCTCGAAGCAGGTGCGCAACTACTCCTTCCTTTACGACACCGACCTGAAGATGGCCTATTGGGTGGCCTATCCGCTCTGCAACTACTACACTCACAAAGGTGTTAGCCGTACAGACGACTGGGGCTACGACCCCGTTTTCTCCACTTCTGAACAGCCCAACATGACCAAGGGCATCGCTGGCTACGACCGCGGACACCAGTGCCCGAGCGCTGACCGTCTCGTTTGCCGTGAAGCCAACGCACAGACGTTCTACTTCACCAACATGACGCCACAGATCGGCAAGCTCAACCAGCAGGTTTGGGCCAACTTAGAAGACCAACTGAGAGCTTGGTCGTCAAACATCGACACGCTCTACGTCGTGACGGGCGCCATGCCATCGGCCGTTGGAAGCACCAGCATCAAGTACACCAACGACGTGTCGAAGAAGAAAATCTGCGTGCCGGCCTACTATTTCAAGGCGCTCTGCCGCATTGACCGCGAATCGGGCATTGCCTACACCATCGCCTTCAAATTCGACAACCAAGCTTTCAACGGCACCTTTATGAACGCTGCACTGAGCGTAGCCGAACTGGAGAAGATGACGGGCTTCACCTTCTTCCCAGGCATCGACAGCAAGTATAAACAGAGCTTCGACAAGGCGAAGTGGTCAACGAAATAAGACATAGCAGCGCCCACACGCCGCCAATCAAACTGAAATAAAACCAATAAAACAAACCAAGCCCCTGAGGCCGATTCCCCCATCGGGCGCAAGGGCAAATAAAAAAACCAAACAATTATACCTATGAAACAGACAAAGTTTATTCTCGCAGGTGCAGTTGCAGCTTTGACGCTGTCTTCTTGCTCCAACAACCTCGATGACAACAGCTCATGGGGTTCAGATTCTCAAAATGTGAAGTTCTCTTCTTACATTGAAGGTCAGAAAACAGTGAAAGCCTCAGGCACAACTTGGACAACCGGCGACAAAGTAGGTATCTTCATGAAGAAGGCTGGTGCCGACCTCGGCGCTGCAACTGCCGCCAACAAGCAGTTTATCGCTGACGACCGTGGCACCCTCACCGCTGCCGCTGCCGACCAGGCCCTCGCTTACCCAGAAGGCGCTGTTGACTTCGTTGCCTACTATCCTTACACTGCCAGCGTAACGGAGAACAAGGTGGCCGTTGACGTTAAGAACCAGTCGAAGCCAGAAGCCATCGACCTTCTCTATTCAAACAACGCCACCAACGTGACGGCTTCTGCCAACGCCGTTAACCTCGGCTTCAAGCACCAGTTGGCCACTGTTCGTTTGAACATCAAGGCTCAGGGCATCGCTTCAACAGCTGGCCTCACTGCCACTCTGACGGGTTCTAAAACGGCTGGTTCTTTCAACCTCGCCGACGGCTCTCTCGCTGTAACCGACGCTTCTGCCGCTGACATCGCATTCACTGTTAACGCTGCTGGCACTCAGGCTGAAGCCATCGTATTGCCTCAGAACGCTGCTAACGTCAAGGTTAAATTCACGCTCAACGGCAAAACCGTTGAACAGGCTCTCCCAGCTGCATCTGCAACTTGGGCTGCTGGCAACCGCTACGCCATCGACGTTACCTTGAAGGGCGAATCAACGGGTGAAATTTACGTAAACTTCGGCCAGGCAACCATCACCGACTGGACTGACGTTCCTGGTGGCAACATCAATGTTGACTTCAACGGCGGCACTGTTGAACCAGGCACTGGCACCGAAACTGTCATCTTCGAAGAAACCTTCGGCGCAAGCGTTGCCAAGGTCAACAACTACTGGCCAAGCATCTACGACATGAGCAACTGGAGCAACACCAGCGGCATGACTTTCAAAGATCCGATTGCAACAGCCAACGGATGGAAATTCAGCAGCTGCTCAGTTCGTCAGACAAGCGCTTTGAAACCACACGTATGGTTTGCTGCCAACAAGGAAAGCTCTATGGAAATCTCTGGCTTCACCACTGCTGGCTACAAGACTCTGACGCTCTCTTACAAGTTTGCTTCTCAGGATCCAGGTGCTAAGCAAGAAGACCTCGTTATCAAGATGGGCGAAACAGTGGTAACTGTTCCTGCTGGCACAACTGCAACTGCCAACACCTTCCAGGATGTTGTCATCAAGAACATTCCTGCAGGTGCCAACACCCTCACGTTCTACTCCAGCGCAACTGCCAACAAGATTGGCTGGCGCGTTGACGACGTGAAACTGGTCGGCGTAAAGTAAGACCAACGCCTTAAAGTAACGATAAACAAATGGGCGCAGGGTATGGACTAATCCCGATACCCTGCGCCCTTTTTTATGTTTCTATAATATATGAATAAAAAAATCATCTTGCTCGGGGCACTGCTCTTTCCTTGTATGACGTTCGCACAGAACATCCAGCAGGAACAACGCGACTCGATCATCGAGGAAGACCTCTCGCTTGTGGGCGTGATGGACGCTTCGGTTTTTGACAACGACGGCGAAGAAGGCGACAACTCCACTTCGCAGGACATCAACACCACCGTCCTTACCTCACACGATGTGTACCTCAACAAAATCGGCTACCAGCTCTCAAACATGCGCTTCCGCACGCGTGGCTATGAGAACATCTACAGCCAGACATACATCAACGGTGTGCCGTTCAACGACCAGTTGCGCGGCGTGTTCAACTTCTCATCCATCGGCGCCATCAACGATTTCACGCGTAACGGCGATGCCATCAACTATTCCCAGCCGGGACAGTTTGCCTTCGGCTCCATCGGCGGCGGCGAAAATATCCGCATGCGTGCTGGCGACTACGGACACGGCGGAAAAGCTACGCTGACCTATACCAACCGCAACTATTGGATGCGTGCCATGATGTCGTACCACACTGGTCTCTCCAACAAGGGATGGGCCTTCTCGGCGCTCGTTGGCGGACGCTACTCCAACGAAGGTGTCATCGATGGTACCTTCTATCGCAACTTCTCATACGCCCTCATGCTTGAAAAACGTTGGGGCAACACCCACAGCCTGACGCTCACCACCTTCGGCTCGCCCGTTTGCCGTGGTCAGCAGGGCGGATCAGTGCAGGAAGTTTATGACCTCACTGGCAACAACCTCTACAACCCCAACTGGGGTTATCAGGCCGGCAAGAAGCGCAACGCCCGCGTCGTGCAGTCTTTCGACCCGACCACGGTGCTCGCCCACGAGTGGAACCTCTCGCGCGACATAAAAATCAACACGGGCCTCGCCTTCCACTACGGACGCTACGGCAACAGTTCGCTCAACTGGTATGACGGAACGGACCCGCGACCCGATTATTACCGCTATCTCCCATCCTATTATCTCTACTACAACACCAGCGGCCCCCTCACCGACGCTGCTGAAGACTATGCTGAGCGCTGGCGCTCGGGCGACCCCTCGTTCACGCAGATCAACTGGGACCGCCTGATTGCGGCCAATGCCCAAAACAAGCGTATGGGCAACGGCAACGCTGTCTATATGGTGGAAGAACGTCGTTCAGACCTCTACGAAACGACTTTCAACTCAACCATCAACGCCAAACTGGGTCGCCATTCAAAGCTCACGGCAGGCGTTGTGGCAAAACACACGCTCTCAAAGCAGTTTAAGACCGTCAAGGACCTCCTCGGCGCCGACTATGTGCTCGACATCGACAAATACGCCGACACCGACTATCCCGGACAGCCCGACCAGAAGCAGAGCGACCTCAATCGCCCCGACAGAAAGGTCTATAAGGACGGCGTTTTCGGTTATGACTTCGACCTCAACATCAATTCGCTCAAGGGTTGGATCATGAACAATTACAGCATCGGACACTGGGATGCCTACTATGGCATGCAGGTGACCTACACCGACTTCTGGCGCGACGGAAATATGCGTAACGGCCACAACCCCAACAACTCCTTCGGAGCAGGTGCCCACCATTCGTTTACCGACATGATGGTGAAGGGCGGACTGACCTACAAGTTCAACGGACGCCACCTCCTGGCCGCCAACATCACCTACGGCTCACAGGCTCCGCTGCCCAACGATGCCTACATTTCTCCGCGTGTCAACGACGCCACGCCCGACGGACTCAAGAGCGGACGTATCTTCTCTGCCGACCTGAGCTACATCTTCTCAACCACCCGCTTGCAGGGACGCATCTCGCTCTTCCAGACCAACTTCTTCGACCAGTTGGTGCGCAACAGCTACTACTATGACGGCGTGACCTTCGTCAACCACGTCATGACGGGTGTCAACAAGGTGCACCACGGTGTGGAACTCGGTTTGAGCTACAAGCTCGACAGCCACTGGACCTTCGACCTCGCAGGAACGGTTTCTGAATACTATTTCTCAAACAATCCGATGGGTCTCTACACCAGCGAAAACGGCAAAGACGTGGGCGAATACTCCCTCAATCCTCAGGAACGCGTTTACCTCAACGGTGTCTACGTTGGCGGAACGCCACAGGTGGCCGGAACGTTTGGTGTGCGTTATTTCATCAACTACTGGTTCCTCGGTGCCAACCTCAACGCCTTCGGACGCAACTTCGTGGAAGTGGCTCCGTCGCGCCGAACGGCATCCATCTACAACGGCTACACCAGCGGCTCAACCACCATTGCGCCAGTCAATCCCGCAGAGCCGAAACTCTGGAACGCCTACCAGGAACTCACGAAGCAGGAAGAAATCGACCCGGCATGCACCGTCGACCTCTCAATCGGCAAGGTGTTCTATCTCGGACGCAAGAACTCCATCAACCTCAACTTCTCTGTCAACAACGTCCTCAACAAGAAGAACGTCCGCACGGGCGGTCGTGAACAGGGACGTGTGCGCGTTGACAAACCTGAGCTCTACAAGACGAAGTTCTATTACATGCAGGGCATCAACTGCTTCCTGAATGTCAGCTACAAATTCTAAAGTATAAAACCAACCCTATATAAAAAACAATATGAAAATCCTTCATAAAATCCTCTGCCTGCCGGTGATCCTCATGGCGCTCGCTTTCACGGCCTGCGACCGCGACTATGACATGCCGCCGCTCAACGAACCGAAATTTGAACTCCCGGCCGACGCGCAGACCATCACCATCAAGCAGCTCCGCGAGAAATATGCCGCTGCAACGCAAAGCGCTCCCATCACCATCGAAGATAGCCTCTATCTCCGCGCCCGCGTCAGCGCCGACGACCGCTCTGGCAACATCTTCAAGACCATCTATCTGCAAGACGAAACAGGCGGCATCAGCGTCCTCGTCGACCAGAGCAGCGTCTACAGCGACTATCCTGCCGGACAGGAAGTGATTGTTGACCTCAAGGGGCTCTGCGTTTCTGTCTATGGCGACGAGCAGCAGCTCGGCCACCCTGCAGGCTATCTCTACCGCACGCCTTACGAGAAGTTCAAACAGCACATCCATCGCAACGGCTGGGCCGACGAAAGCAAGGTGGAACTCAAGGAATTCTCCAACATCTCGAAGCTCTCTGACGACCCCGATGCCAACAAGTTCACGGTTGTACGCCTCATCGGTGTCCACTTCACTGATGGTGGCAAGGCCAACTTCGCTGAAAACAGCGGCTATGGCACGCACGACCTCGTTGACCAGTACGGCAACTCCATCTCTGTCCGCACGAGCAACTATGCCGACTTCGCTGCAACGAAGCTTCCCGTCGGAACGGGTAACGTCATCGGCGTTCTCGGCCGCTTCCGCGGTGCTTGGCAACTCACCATCCGCAGCGCTGAAGACATCTACGGCTTCGATGGCGTGGCTCCTGGCGAGCCCGAAACTCCCGACCAGCCAGGCGACAACACGGAAGGCACGGTCATCTTCAAGGAAAACTTCGGCAACGCTTCTGTCAGCAAGGTCAACGGCTACTGGCCGTACCTCAGCGACTACACGGCCTTCACTTCTGGCCTGACTTTCACAGATGTCGTTGGCAAAACGCTCTCAATTCGTTCCACCAATGGTGTCAACAACGTATGGTTTCCAGCTGGCAGCGACAGCGACCTCAAGATTGAAGGCATCAAAGCTGCTGGCTACACCACGCTGACACTGAGCTACGACCTCGCTGCCAACCTCTATAAAGGTGTGGGCGAACAGGACGTTGCCGCCATCTCTGGCACATTCAACGGCCACGACTTCACCACGCCAAGCAAGGTGCTCTCAGGCCCTGCCGGCGACGACAGCAAGTTCTACACCTTCACGGTGGAACTCCCAGTCGCTGATGCCACCGACGCTTCCGAACTCCACTTCAAGGCAACGGGTAGCGCCATGAGCGTAGGTCTCCGCTTAGCCAATATCAAGTTGGTCGGCAAGAAATAAAGAAACATCTGAAGCAGGTGTTCAGCATCGGTTTTGAACACCTGCTTTCTTTAGCGACCTTCAAACCAAGCGAACATTTATCATGAAAAGAATCATTCTCACCTCAATCCTGCTGCTCTGTGCCGTTGCCCCCACACTGGCGCAGCGCATGGGCGTTTGGGGCGTGGCCTTCTACAACCTCGAAAACCTTTTCGACTATGAAGACGACCCCAACAACAAAGGCGATGACGAATACCTGCCGACCGGACCATACAAGTGGACGCAGGAAAAGTATCAGCAGAAGTTGAACAACATGGCACGCGTCATCGGCGACCTCGCCCGTCCAACCTGCCCTGGCGGTCCTGCCGTCATCGGCATTTCGGAGGTTGAAAACGAACGCGTCGTGCGCGACCTCGTCAACACGTCGCCTGCCAAGGAGATGAATCTCAAGTACGTTCACTACGACTCTCCCGACCGACGCGGCATCGACGTGGCCTTGATCTACAATCCGCGCCTCTTCCGCTACACGAAGTCGAGCACGCATCCACTGATCATCCCCGACAACCCTAACTTCAAGACGCGCGACCAGCTCCTCGTTGAAGGCACGATGGCTGGAGAACACGTCTGCATCCTCGTCAACCACTGGCCCTCACGCTACGGCGGCGCGAAATCATCGCCGCTCAGAGAGGCTGCCGCTGCCCTGAGCAAGCATATCGCCGACTCGGTGCGAACGGCCAACCCCTCTGCCAAGGTCATCATCATGGGCGACCTCAACGACGACCCGAAAGATGCCAGCGTGGCAAAGGTGCTCGGAGCAACGCGCCACAAGAAAGACACCCCTGCCGACGGCTATTTCAACGCCACATGGGGACTCTACGACAAGGGCATCGGAACGTTGTGCTATCAGGATTCATGGTGTCTCTACGACCAGCAAATCCTCTCTGCCAACCTTCTCGGCAAACCGGCCAACGGCCTGTCGTACTGGAAAACGGAAGTGTTCAATCGCGACTACCTCGTCACCCCCGACGGCAAAAAGAAGGGATACCCCTTCCGCGCTTTCAACGGAAACATCTGGCAGAATGGTTATTCTGACCACTTCCCGACCATCACTTACTACGTGAAGCAACTGAAATGACCAGCCGAACAGCATGGCGGAGAGCAGACAATGCGTCCTCCATCAGCGCGGACAACGGATGCCGCCGCCGCAAACGACTGAAAGTCATACTAAAAAGCAGAGTGACAGGCCCACTTTCGGGCGCGTCACTCTGCTTTTGTTATATAAGAATACCAAACTGTCAAAAGAATTTTTAAATCAAGTTATATATAGGAATAAAAATCAGGCAACACCTTTCCTTTTGAAAGGATATACCTATATTTGCAATATGTTTTTCATAGTATTAGATTTAAGGTTAACAAGGTCGGGATACAGAGGTATCCCATTTTTTTTGCCCTTTTGTCAACCCGAAAACGTCCACAACGAAAAACGCTAACATCCACAAAACAAACAATTTATCTCTGGCGCAACAGCCACACGCCGCCGCCCAACCACCCCAAAGAGGAACGCGAAAGGAATACGCGCTGTGCGAACATGCAGCGAAGGCCTAAGGCGAAGCACTGTAGCTCACTTTGCTCGCAAAGTGAGGGGGAGGAAAATTGTGGAAAGGCGGAATCTACGACTTGCGCTAACAGAGCATCAAATCACCCTGTAACAAAAAAATCCTCCAGAATGAGTTGGTCTCTCAGATTTTTTTGTATTTTTGGCATATCATCCAGAGCTTTATTATTTATGCAACGCTAAGTTGCTCAGGTGCTTACAAAAAATATCAGATTATATTAGGATTAAAAAAACATTATTACTATGAACATCTATTGCAAAAGAACCGTCTTAGGTCATTTACTTCGCCTCACTTTAATAGTCGTATTGTGTTTCTTGGCCATGCCTACACCTGCAAATGGCAAGAAGAAAAAACATGGCCCATATTGGGAATGGAAGATTAAGGGCAATATGCAAGCGCTTGTAAAAAAGGAAAAAGGTAAGGGCAAGCAGGTGCTTACACCATTCAAATATATTGCCAACAAGGACAATAAAGGTAAATACATAAAAGGGGTGGGCAAGATGATGTCTTGCAAACGTTTTAATAATGGAAGCGAGCGTTTTTTAACCCCAGTGAAAGGGCCTAACGGGTGGGGCCTCATTGACTGTGATGGGCACGAAGTGCTTGCATGCCAATTTAACAACATCCATATCTCTTTACCAGAAGATTTCTACAAGAACGATTACCAACAAGCCTTACTCAAGGTGAAGGACGAGAAAGGTATGTGGGGCATGGCACTGATAACGTGCCTTAACAATGGCAAGTATAGCATCACTACACATGACAATAAGCCACTTAATCCCACGTCGTGCATATATGATAAGGTAGAAATGGTGTATAAACAATACGTCCTGAAAAAAGATTTTGGCACAAGCGAGGTTGATGTTGACGGCATAATGTGTGTGTTATATAAAAACAAAAAGTGCGCTCTTTACATTGACGGCATGCCTCTCACACCTTGCATTTACGATATAGGCAGCGTGGTAAGCAATAGAAAGTCGCTGTCAAACGATGCCAACTTAATGAATATGCCGAAACTGATTACTTGCATCAAGGGCGAAAACTGGAAAGACAACACCTATGTGATGAAATGTGGCGGCAAACTGCATTTCATCAGCAGGGGCCAAACGACAAAAACACAAGAAGGTATCTGCAAAGACGGAACAGTTCTTCCCAAGTTTAGTCTTTACGAATCAGGACAAAATGCTTATGTGATGTGGGACAGCGGAATGAGTGTTACAACCAACGGCAAAACAAATGCAGGATACCAGTCGTTCGACATCACCAACAGGCGCATATTGTGGGGGCAAGTTGTCTACGCACCTTTCAAGACCATAAAAACCGACGGCAACGACGTGGCTCTACTGAAATGGGGAGACTCCTTTTCGCTGGTAAACCTAAAGAGCGGAAGAGATTTGCTTAACAAGCATTATTGTCAAAAAATACTGGCCTACAGCGATGGCTCTGGGTTTATCAGTTTGTCCTACAACAACGCCACGCTCGCATCATTTATAACCAGGGGTGGCAACCATATGGTTGTGCTCGACTCGCCAAACCAATTGGCAAAAGTGGCGGAAACGGTGAGAAGCGTCGGCAAATTCGACATTCTGCGCCATGCGGGTGGCTATGGTCTTTACTGCCATGCCACAGGCAAGACCTTAGCTTGTAATCTCGACACGGTGTATGAGGCAGGCAAGGCGTTCGCTGGTCTGTTCGTTATAAAGCGCAACCAATACTATGGACTTGCCGACCGCAACGGCATCGTGCTTCCGCCAATTTTCTATACCATTGTGCCAAGAGCCGACTATGTTGTAGCCATTTCTAAAGGATGGGGACCGCAGTATGAGAAGTATGTACGAAAGACTGCCGAAGGCACCTATCGCATTTCAGGCAACAACTCGGCGTTACTGCAAGTGCTGCGAGAGGCCTACAGCAACTGAACCAACGCTGCGCTAACGATCGCCGCTACTCAAACAGCAGATCGGTGCCATCGCAGCGCACCACCACTCCAACAACACCACCGTCAAAGAACACACGTAAGCCGAACTCACCAAGAGAGAGAATAACAAAACCGTATGGTTATTATGGCACGATGCGCGAGCGCGAGTGTACATTATGTTACGGCTCAAAAAAATGTGTATTCTGCAGAGGACGCGGTAAGGTAAATACCATTAAGTGCGACAGTTGTAATGGTACAGGTATCTGCTCGCGTTGCAAAGGTGCGGGAGTGATTGTGAGATAGATAAACAAGCCACAGATATTGTGAAGGTGTGAAATCTGAAGACCTAACAATATTGAACAACAAGAAGACAACATCAACATTGTCTTCTTGTTGTCATTTTAGCGGATAGCTGCCCCTGAAAAGTAGGGGGGATCAAAATCAAGAAAAGTCTCTGCGTAATTTTTGGCCAAATAGCATGGCGGTTGCGGCACCGCTGCAAGGGGCGCTGCGCGAACATGCAGCGAAGACCTGAGGCGAAGCACTGTAGCTCACTTTGCTCGCAAAGTGAGGGGGACGAATATTGTGGCGGCCAA
>ENA-OURN01000341-OURN01000341.1-human-gut-metagenome-genome-assembly--contig:-NODE-341-length-20785-cov-20.4691_pt1 | contig 20785 bp, 20 predicted proteins | sample MGYA00242099_ERZ508987 | MGnify/ENA primary metagenome ERZ508987 (study PRJEB26280, sample SAMEA2531405) | human gut metagenome | biome: human gut; feature: human-associated habitat; material: faeces... | reverse complement strand
TCAACCAACTTTACAATTAAGACTGAAAGTAGTCAACTAAAAGCGTTAAACTACAATATGATGTTTGGAAACTTCTAATAATACTAATTCCCGCACTGCCGGAATAAAACTCCGGTAGCACCGGAATAAAACTCCGGCAGCACCGGAACAACACTCCGGCAGCACCGGAACAACACTCCAGTTGTGCGGGGGTTGCGCAGTTTGTTGCCTATGCTTTAGGAAAGTTTTACTTCGATTTTGCCTATGTTTTAGGAAAGTTTTACTTCGGTTTTGCCTATGTTTTAGGGAAGTTTTACTTCGATTTTGCCTATGTTTTAGGGAAGTTTATATCTGCTTTTGCCTATGTTTTAGGAAAGTTTTACTTCGGTTTTGCCTATGTTTTAGGAAGTAAACTGGTAGATGGACGATGAAGGCTGATAGATGGCTGGCAGATAACCCTGACCGAACAGCTATCTATCAGCCCTCAACTCTCTGATTTATAATGGACTATGCGTCTGCTGATATTTCTGACACATTTTTTCGTATACTTATTGTTTTTATGCACAGCACCATTAAAGTATATGGCAAATTCTCATTGTTTATTTCACAATACCTGTTTCTATCTCGTTTTCTAAATACGAGAACACATATACAGCCCCTTCATAGTATAAACCACAATGGCTTATGGAAACGCAACTCCTCAATCATGAACCTATAAATAGCGGAGGTCAGGAGATCATGACTCACAGGATATCTCGCTGTGCATCAGCCTATCTCCCATGCCATGTGTAAGCGTCTCCTTCTGTGAGCAATAGGATACCCTTGCTTTGAAGAAAAATTTAACGGACTATTGATACTACGGAAAAATTGCTAAAAAGTGATAATTCCATGAGTTGTTTGATGGCGTTTTGAAAAACAAGTGTTATCTTTGTACCCGTTAGGTAACATGAGCATTCGCCTTAAGAAACTCATGCTAATAACGAGATAAAAAGTTTGGGACAATGCGTATTATTAACAATAGAAGAATGCGGTTTGCCTGGCTGCTGATGTTGGTGTATCTGCCAATGATGCTCGCCTTCACCTTCCACCACCACTCGGAGGCGGAGGGTAGTGCCGTTACATCTTATTGTTATGAATGTGCGCATCACATCCACCACGATGGACATCTCACAGCCGAGCAGAACTTCATGCACGAGTGCGTACTCTGCCAATTGCACAGTTTGCCATATGTGGTACCAAACATCGTTCACATAGCAGTGTTTATTGCTATGGTTCATATCGCCGTTGTCATGTCTTGCCCATTTGTCAAGACCCGCCAAGGCGATGTACATTCTACTCGTGCTCCACCTGTATTCCTATCTTTGTAGTTTTTTTGATGATTAATCAAAACCAAAATCGGCTATAGCTATATCCTGACGGGCGATTTAGCTTCCTTATGGTCGGTTTAGCCGATTGATTTTCAAAGATTTATGATGAAAAATAAGAAGCTAGTATATATTGTGCTTCCTCTTTTCATCAACTTGTTTCATGCGCTTACGGCAAGTGCCAAGGCTATGTCCTTACCTAAAGATTCGGTGAGGATTTCGGCTCAGGCAGACAGTGTCAAGCGGATGATGAGGGATGGTGTATCCCTAAAAGAAGTTGTAGTAAGCGGAAGCTCCAATAAAGAAATACAGATGAAGTCAGCCCTCAATGTGGTGAGGGCAAACCAAAAATTCATAGAGGAAAATTTCAGCGGTTCGCTGATGCAGACGCTGAGCCGATTGCCTGGTGTGCAGGCAATGAATGTAGGTTCGGGAGAGTCGAAGCCTGTAATTCGAGGCTTGGGCTTCAACCGTGTGTTGGTGGCAGAAAATGGCATCAAGCATGAGGGACAGCAATGGGGCGATGACCATGGTCTGGAGATAGACCAGTATGCCATCGACCAAGCTGAAGTCATCAAGGGGCCTGCCTCGCTCACCTATGGCTCCGATGCCATCGGTGGTGTCATCAATCTGAAGAGTAACACGATGCCGCTGAAGAAGTTTGCCGGACAGGTGAATCTCTTTGGCAGAACCAACAATGAGTCGATAGGCTCATCGGTTCGACTGACAGGTAGAAACGGCAAGTTCTGGTATAAAGCGAATGCCACATGGATGGATTACGCCGACTACAAGGTTCCTGCCGACAGCATCGAGTATTACTCCTATTGGATTAAGCTCAAGAACCAGCGTCTTCGCAATACGGCAGGACGCGAAATGGATGGGAATCTGATGCTCGGATATGCTGGGGACAGGTGGAACACCTCTTTTCGCATTGCCGATGTGAATGCAAAGGCTGGTTTCTTTGCCAACGCTCACGGTTTGGAGGTGAGATTGTCGGACATCGATTATGACAGTTCGCGTCGCGACATCGACTTGCCTTACCATACCGTCAACCACTTCTGGGTATCAAATCATACCGACTGGAATTGGGCGGATGGCATGCTGGAAGGTAATTTCGCCTACCAAAACAACCGACAGCGCGAACTTGCCGAACCAGTGTCGCATGGCTATATGCCGATACCGACGAACGCCCTGGAGAGAAGTTTTACGAAGCAAACCTTCTCCGCCAACGTGAAGGCGATGCAGCAGATGGGCAAACACGACCTGCAGGCAGGTGGCAACGTAGAGTACCAACGCAACCGCCAGGGAGGATGGGGATTCATCTTACCAGACTTCGAGCAGTTGACCTTTGGTGTCTTCGCCATGGACAAGTGGAATTTGAGCGACAAGCTCAGCTTGACCGCCGGGGCGAGATTCGACCGTGGAAGCGTGAGGATTCACAGCTATCACGATTGGTACAAGACACCGTTGAAGGCATCAACTTCCGATTCTCCCATGGATGGAACTGTGCTGCAAGGTACATTACAGCAAGGAGATTCCACTTATATGGAGCGTTCCGCCAATCTGAGGCGTAGCTACAACAGCTTCACTTGGTCGGTGGGCGTGAATCGGATGCTGGGCGACTGGGTGCTCAAACTCAATGTGGGCAAGAGTTTCCGTATGCCGATAGCCAAGGAGTTGGGAATGGACGGAGTGAACTACAATATCTTCCGTTATGAGAAAGGCAACACCAGTCTGAAGCCTGAGGAAAGTTATCAGGTGGATGCGGGCATCGTATGCGAAAAGGGTGTGCTTTCGATGCAGTTGACTCCTTATCTCAACTATTTCCCCAACTATATCTATCTCAATCCTACGCCTCAGTACAAGGAGGGCTTGCAGCTCTACTATTACACACAGGCCAAGGTACTGAGATGGGGCTTCGAGGCAAGCGTTTCGTGGAAGATTCTTCCATACTTGAAATTGGATGCCGACGGCGAGTACCTTTACGCACGCCAGCTCAGTGGAGAGAAGAAAGGTTATGGCCTTCCGTTCTCCACCCCATGGTCGGCTCGCGCAGAGTTACGCTATCTATTGCCCACACAAAATCCTGCCAAGTCGGGATTCGTGGCTTTGGAATGGCAAGTGGTGGGAACGCAAGATATAATCGTTCCTCCCGAGGAGAAGACCAAGGGGCACCAGCTCTTGAATGCCAGCATCGGAAAGAAGTTCAAACTTGGTGAAAACCAGTTGGAAATAACCCTTCGTGGAGAAAACTTGTTGGGCAAGCGATACTACGACCACACCAGTTATTACAGACTGATGGGAGTGCCTGAACCTGGAAGAAACTTCTCGGCTATGGTTTCCTGGAACTTCTGATTCCTTCCTCGAACCATAACTCGAATAATAAGGAGTTCTCTTGGAAGAATGATAGCCAAGCGGCAAGGAAGCCCTCCTGTCAGTTTGACAAAGATGGACGAACAGTGCGCTTCTGGTGTACAACAAAGCGTTTCTGTAAGTATATAAAAGTAAATAAAAAAGATTAGAAACAATGAAAAAGATTATATTTATTGCAGCCTCAGTGCTGTTTTGTGTATTTAGTTTAGTGTTGTCATCTTGCAGCGATGATGATGATGCAAAGCAGAGTGTAGCAAAACCAGTTGTAGCACTTGCCGAGGTAGGCAAGGAGAACTCCAAGGAAGCCATCGCCGGCAAGGATCTCCACTTGGAGGGCGACTTGGTGGCAGATGGTTTGATTGCCCGCATTGACGTGACTATCGCCGCAAAAAACGGCAACAAGACCATCGTCAAGCAATCTTATACCGAGGGCAAATACATCGGTGTGAGAAACACTACCTTCCACGAGCATCTTGACATCCCTGCCGATGCTGCTCCTGGTGCTTATACTGTAACATTTGTCGTAACCGACAAGTTGGGTCAGAGCACTACCTTCACTTCCGACCTTACAGTCAAGGCACTCGACAAGACAGCCCCAACCATTACTTTCAAGGAAGTGGGCGAGGATGATAGCCACAAGGCTGTAATTGGCCAGAAGATGCACTTGGAGGCACAAATCGAGGCTCCTCACAAAATAGCCAAGATAGAAGTGGAATTCCACAACACAGCAGCTGGTTACGAACATGTATTCACCTATACAGACGAGAAATATGTAGGCGAGACCTCAGCTCTCTTTCACGAGCATCCTCAGATTCCTACAGACGCTCCTGCCGGCGAATACCACATTCACTTCACCGTAACCGATGCTGCAGGCAATTCAACGACCGAAGAGGCCGAGGGCATTCAGATTACCAAGGAATAAAGCTTCAGGTATGAGATAAAAAATAAAATGACAGTTTCTTGGCTTTGGCACTTTGGTGCCAAGCCAAGAAACGAAAACTTTAATACGTAAGAACGATGAAAAGAAGTACAATTTATTTGTTATATATATATTTTGCTGCAGCGGTGATGGGGATAGCTGGTAGCTTGACCTCTTGTTCAAGTGACGACACCGATGACACAACGGTCAACGATCAGAAAAAGCCTGAGATTGTGGATGGAGACTTGCCCAACCCCATCGACTGTCAGCAGTATCATAGAGGCGATGTTATCGCTTTCCGTTATACTTTTACAGACAATGCAGAATTAGGCAATTTCAACATAGAGATACACAACAACTTCGACCACCATACCCATTCTACTTCGGCTGGCGACTGTACGCTCGACCCTAAAAAGAACCCTGTAAGTCCTTGGGTATATAACCAAGACTACCCTATTCCTTCGGGTTTGAAATCGTATGATGCAAAGGTGGACATTACCTGTCCTAAAGACATAGATCCTGGTGATTATCACTTTATGGTACGTGTAACCGACAAGTCTGGTTGGCAACAGCTCAAGGCAGTTAGCATCAAGATCTTAGAATAAAAGGTTCTTCCGTTAAATGCGTAGACGCTTGTCGTGTAGAGCGTATAGCTTTAACGTGAAGAACTCATCATTTCTGAATCCATACATTTGTCTTTTCAGCACTTTTATCTTGTTGTTTATACCTTCAGTAGGGCCATTTGATATTGGGTAGGCATACCATGCAAGTATTATGCAATCATCAACGGTTCATTCAAGTTCAGCACATTGTCAAGCCTTGTCTTGTATTTGGCATCAAAGATGTCGTTGCCGTTTCTCAGCAATATCCAGCGCGTGCCCTTGAAATGTTAGAAGCTACAATCGTTTGAAAATATAAAAGGGCAGAATTCTGTATAATAGAGCAAGTATGTGCCATCGTTTGGTGACATAGACTTTTGACTTCTTCCTGCTAATAGCTGCAATGATTTGAGTAGCAACTTTCTCTACCGACATCACCCAAAACAAGCCTTCTCCCTTTGCCATAGCTGTGTCAACAAGACCTGGTCTGACATCTGTTACGGTTATGCAACCACCATTTCTGAAAGCCTTCTTGCGTATTGCTTCCATATAATTAATTTGGTAGGCTTTTGTTGCGCTATAGGCTGGTGCAGCCGGTTCGCCTCGCAATCCACCAGCAGAAGTTATAGCTACAAGATGACCATAACCTTGTTGTTCAAAAATGCAATACAATCTATCAATAACATATGTCCAACCAACAACATTTGTATCAATGGCGTGACGCTCAATCGCATAGTCAAGCGTGGCATTAATGTCACCAACGCCTGCACACATAATAGCAAGGTCTAAGTGACCGAACTCTTTTAGAAGAGTATTTATCGCTTGTTCTGTCTCATTTAAGTTTGTGACATCAGCTTTTGAAACAATGGTTTGGGAAGGATACTGCTGACTTAATTCATTAAGCAGGTTTGTTCGCCGACCTACAATGCCAATTCGATTATCTGCATTGGCATACTTCAGAAAAAGAGCTTTACCAATGCCTGAGGTAGCTCCGATTATAAGAATATTCATACTGTATTTTTTTTGTGCAAAGTTAATGCTTGCCCATTAAAAACAGCACGTGTTCTAAGACTATAAAACATTATAAGGGCAAACTCTCAAAGTGTTTTGAGAGTTTACTCTCCAAAAGTAAATTCCCTACGTATATTGCTTATAGTTGTTGGTGTAACTTTCAGATAAGAGGCTATATCCTTCAAGTTGATGCTTTGAACTAATTCCGGACAACGAATTAGCAAACGCTTATATCGTTCTCTGGTTGTCATACGATAGGTATCAAGATATTGTGCATAAACTTGAGCAAAAAGGCTATCGGATATGGCCTGTTTGAGTCCTTTCGTATTTAAGGAATCCAATAAGTTATCCAGTTCTTTCCCTAATATTTGGAATATCTTACACGTTGTTCCAGCCACAATAGTCAACTCTGACTTTCTGCCAGTAAGACAATTCGGATAGTCAGCCACAAACTCTCCTTCGAAGGCAAAACCAGTACAGTAGTCCTTACCTTCCTCTTCGTTATTCACCATATACTTGAAGCATCCACGCTCCACATAAGCCACATATTTTGACGGCTTGCCTGCATCCTCAAATATCTCACCACGCTTCAACAAGCGTACTTCTCCTTGTTCCATGCAGTAACGACGCAGAAGCTCAAGATCAAGTCCATCCTGATATGAATTTAACATCTTCACTTATGATTTCTTTGGGCAATATGATATAATTACTGCATACATATCGCCCTCATTATTTTGACATAAAACATTATAAACTTAAGTAGCTCACATAAATCCAAACAGCAAAATCTTTTCGGAGATTTATTGCTGTTTGGATTCTCGACAGACGGCTATATAAAAAACGAGTTGGTGATTATATCTGCCAGCCATCTCATTGCTTTTCAACTGCAAACTCGAGTTTCTGGAGTCCTTTCTTGTGAATGTTAGCGAGGACGAGCGAGTAACGCACCGACTCACCGGGCTGCATCGACTTGATTTTGCTGAATTCTTCTTCAGGCACAACGTCCTTGAACATCGGACCGTCGGAATTGTTGTATACCAAACGCAACTGGTCGGTGAATGGAATAACTACGAACGAATAGTACGCCTGATAGGGTATCGACTGGAACTTATTCCAATTGGCATCGGCTTTGTCAAGGATGTTGTCGAGCCAAATACGTGCCGACTTGTAGGAGGGCAGCTTGCGTCCGTCGGCGTAGAAGATGGCGCCGTCGGCGTTGACGAGATACTTGGTGCTGATGGAATACTTCGTGAAAGGGCACAAGTCGTTGTACTCGATGTCTGCCTCCGACTTGATGTCGTTGTCGACCTTCGTACTGGGTTCGGCTACGAGTCGGTCTTGAAGTATGCGTATCAGCTTGTAGGTGCGATTGTAACCGTCGGCGGGCGGGTTGGCAAGTATCGTTCGCTTTACGGAGAGATAGTATTCGTTACCTCGCTCGTAGGTGAAGCCTTCGATGCGGTTCATGCCTAATTGTTCTATCTGGTTTGGATTGTCGTCGGTCTTGACGAGCAGGCATTCTATCGGGTACTCCTGCTTGTCGTCAAACAGAGAGTACATGATGCCGGTTTCGGGCAAAACGGTCATTCTGATTTCCTTGACGCTGTCTTTCGGCTCGTCATCGGTGCAGGCAACAAGTGCTGTCGTTAAAAGGAATAGCACAAGGAGCATTTCTTCATAAACTTTGGATTTCATAATTTAATGGTTTTTAAAAAACATTGATATCTTCGCTGACATTTAGCATCCTACACGCCCTCCATTCTTTCGGCATAACAACATTATATCCTCCACAGCATCCTCTATAGAAAGAGTATGCTCTGCAGCATAACAATCAATAAGGAAATCTATACCTTTAAACCTACGCAAGTAGGCATACGACTGTGCCAATGTCAATTTAAAGCGATTAGCAAAAGCTCCGACACAGCAGTTTACATATTCTATTATATTATGTGTCAAATCCATAACGATCTAATTATTTGTTCTATATGTGATTATCTCACTGCAAATCTACAACAATAAATACAAACGGCAAAATGTTTGACTGACTAATCAAACGGCAATAAAACAAAAAACGACCAAAGAAAAAAACGGTTGGCAAATCGATATTAACGAGTTGCCAACCGTTTTTTGAGTTTTGATTTTTGAATTTTGAATTTTGAATTATTGCCTTCGGCAATTTTGAGTTAATGAGTTGTGAATTATGAATTCAACATTGAACAACTCCTAATCGGCGTAGCCGACAATTCAAAATTCAAAACTCAAAATTCAACATTCTACATAGCTGTAGCCGCTACGAGCCATCCGTAGACGCAGCTGCATACGCCGAAGAGGAGTACGCCAGCGGTGCAGAGTGCGAGGGCTGTGCGTGTAGCGCAGTCGCTCTTGAACGGAGCGAGCGGAGCATCGGTCTTGTTGATGTACATGCACTTTACAATCTTCAGATAGTAGTAGAGTGACGGTACGGTGTTGATCAATGCGAGGAACACTACTGCGTATGCGATGTTAGAGCCCTGCTCGGCTGCTGCCATGAACACGAAGAACTTGCAGAACATACCTGCGAACGGCGGGATGCCTGCGAGCGAGAACAGAGCGAGTGTCATGAGGAACGAGAGCTTCGGGTTGGTGGTGTAGAAGCCGTCGAATACAGACATCTCGGTGTTGCCCTTGCCGCGTGTCTCAACAACGTTGATGATGGTGAACACTGCCATGTTGGCTGCTACGTAGATGAGCACGTAGTACATGAGCGCCGGCAGACCCATTGCGCCGTTGCCTACCGCAGCAAGCATGATGTAGCCTGCCTGCGAGATAGAGCTGAACGCCATGAATCGCTTGAGCTCTGTCTGGCGGAGTGCGAAGAGGTTGGCGATGGTGATGGTGAGGACGATGACGATGTACATCAGCATCTCCCAGTACTCTACCATCGGAGCGAACACCTTGGTGAGGATTGTCATCAAAGCGAACGCTGCTGCGCCCTTAGACACTACGCTCAGATAGCCGGTAACGGCTGTAGGAGCACCCTGGTATGTGTCGGCTGTCCAGAAGTGGAACGGCACGAGCGAAATCTTGAAGCCGAGGCCGCTGAAGAAGAACACGAGGCCCATGATGGTGAGCGGTGTTGCTGTGATCTGCGCCATTACGTCGTCGAAGTAGAGTGTGCCGCAAGCTCCGTAGATGAACGAGATGCCGTAGAGCATCACGCCGCTTGAGAATGTAGCGGTGAGCACGAACTTGGCTGCGCCCTCTGCCGACTCCTTCTTGAACTTGTCGAAGGCAACGAGACATGCCATAGGCACTGATGCCATCTCCAAGCCGAGGAAGAACATGAGGAAGTGGCCAGACGAAATCATCATGTACATACCGAGCAAGGTAGAGATGATGAGCTCATAGAACTCGCCCTCCTTGTTCTGCACTTCCTTCTGCTCGAGCCACGACTGTGCCATCACTACCACGATGAACGCACCGGCTGTAAGGATAACCTTCATCACCTGCGCTGCTGCGGTAGCAGTGTAGAGTCCGGCGAAAGCCTCTGCAGGCTCTGCGGTGAAGCAGACTGCAATCTGAGCTACCAACAGCAGACCTGTCAGCAGGCTCAATGTAGTATGTTTCTTCTCGCCCTTCAAGATGAGGTCGGCGAGGAATACTATCACGAGGGCTGCCATGAGGCCAGCCTCGGGTATCATATTAAAAAACTGACTATAATCCATTTTTTACTGCTGAACTGTTATTAAAGTGTTGGAATTACGCTGAGGATTGGCGCTACGGCATCGCTGATAACATGGCTTGCCCAGATCGGGAACGAACCGAGACCTGCAACGCAGAAGATGAGACAGCATACAGCGAAGCGCTCGTCCCATGTAGCGTCGGTGAGCTCCTCGAAGTGCGGGTTCTTCACCTTCTCGAAGAGGATGAAGCCCACGGTACGGAGGATGTACACAGCGGTCACAACGATTGAGGTGATAGCGATGACGGTGCAGCAACGGTGGAATGTGTCGGCATTCTCGAACGAACCGTTGAAGATAGTCATCTCGGCGATGAAGCCTGAGAAGCCCGGCAAACCGAGGTTAGCCAAACCTGCAATCACGTAGCCTACAGAGAGGAACGGCATAATCTTCATCAAACCGCCAAGCTCACGGATGTCACGTGTGTGGGTACGACCGTAGATCATACCGATGAGGGCGAAGAAGAGGGCTGTCATCAAACCGTGAGAGAGCATCTGGAGGATAGCACCCGTGCAGCTCACCTTGGTCATCATCAAGAGTGCGAAGAGCACCAAGCCGCAGTGAGACACTGAAGAGTAGGCGTTGATGAACTTCAAGTCGGTCTGTACGCAAGCCGAGAACGCACCGTAAACGACAGAGATGGTTGTGAGGATAAGGAATATCCAAGCCAAGTCGTTAGCTGCCTGAGGCAGGAGGAACATTGCGATGCGGAAACAGCCGTAGCCGCCGAGCTTCATGAGCACACCTGCGTGGAGCATAGACACTGATGTCGGGGCGCAACCATGACCGATCGGAGACCATGTGTGGAACGGGAACAACGCACCGAGCACGCCGAAACCGATGAACACAAACGGGAACAGCACGTTCTGAACGGCTGCCGGGATGTGGTTGTTGTGCGCAATCTCAAGGATGCTCATTGTAGAAGCACCGTTGAAGAAGTAGATGCCTACCAAGCCAAGGATGATGAGCGCAGAACCGCCCATAAGCATCAACGTAAGCTTCATGGCTGCATACTCCTTGCGACCCGAACCCCAGAAACCAATGAGAAGGTACATCGGGATGAGTGCCACCTCGTAGAACATGAACATGGTGAAGAGGTCGATCGAGATGAAGAAACCGTAAACACCTGTCGAAAGCAGAGTGAACCACATGAAGAACTCCTTTGTGAGGGGCTTGAGCTTCCATGAAGCGAATGTACCGGTGAAGACGATGATGCTCGAAAGCAGCAACATCACAACAGAGATACCGTCTACACCAACCTCATAGTTGATGTGCAAAGCCGGGAACCACGCAGTAGAGGCATGGAGAATCATCTCCTCGGTATTGCCGCCAGCGCGCTCGCTGATGAAGTGGAGCGTGAGCCAAATGCTCATTGCCAAGAGGCAAGATGAACCGGCAACCATCACACCACGCACCTGATTGACGTTGCGTGCGATCCACAGACCGAGCAGCATCAACGCAGGGATTACTACGAATAAACTTAATATATTCATATTCTAATTATAAGCAAAGTAATAATAATGTTAAAGCTACCGTACCTGTGATGAACCAAACGGCATACTGGCGAACGTCGCCGCTCTGCCATGGACGGATGGTCTCACCTGCCTCGTTAGCACCCCAAGCAGTGAAGTCGATAAGACCGTTGATGATCTTCTCGTCGATCCACTGTACCGGACGGCTGACGTAGCGGAACAGAATCTTGTGAGTAACGAACTGGTAAACCTCGTCCATATAGAAGCGCTTGTAAGCCCAACGATGCAGACGCGGGAATGTTGCGTACAGCTTGTCGGCGATAGGCTGCTTCTCACCCTTGTAGATATATGTGGCAAGGGCGATAGAGAGGATAGCGATCACTGTAGAGGTGGCAGCTACCTGCGGGTCGAAGTGAACGGTGTAGGCTGTGCCTGCTGCGCTCACGATTGAACCGAAGCTTGCCCAACTCCAGTCGCAGAAGCCGCCGAGTGTGGTAACAACACCAACGCCTACTGTGACGATGCTCAGGAACACGAGCGGGAAGGTCATAGTAACCGGAGCCTCGTGCGGTGTGTGGTGAGCGTGCAGCTCCTTGTTCTCTGTACCCCAGAAGATGCCGTAGTAGAGGCGGAACATGTAGAACGCTGTCATAGCGGCAACGCCTGTCATCCACCAGCCGCAGAGCGGTGAGTACTCGAAGCAAGCAGTGATGATCTCGTCCTTAGAGCTGAAGCCCGAGAAGAACGGGATACCTGCGATAGCGAGGCAAGAGATGAGGAATGTGATGTGTGTGATAGGCATGTACTTGCGCAGACCGCCCATTGCAGACATCTCGTTAGAGTGAACAGCGTGGATGATGCAACCAGCTCCGAGGAACAGACAAGCCTTGAACATGGCGTGTGTGAACAGGTGGAACATAGAAGCCATGTAGCCAAGCTGTGCGTGGTTGTCGAGAGCCGCACCGTGGTGACCCGGCAGACATACGCCGAGTGCTACCATCATGAACGCAATCTGAGAGATTGTAGAGAAGGCAAGCACACGCTTGATGTCGCTCTGTGCGCAAGCAACGGCTGCTGCGTAGAAGGCTGTGAAAGCGCCTACGATAACGACTACCTCAAGAGCCTGCGGAGCGTACTCAATCCATACCGGGAAGAGACGTGCAATCTGGAACACACCTGCAACGACCATGGTAGCGGCGTGGATAAGTGCAGATACCGGTGTCGGACCTTCCATAGCATCCGGCAACCAGATGTGCAACGGGAACATAGCCGACTTACCTGCACCACCGATGAACATAAGCACGAGGGCTGTAGGCAGAATCATGCCGCCTGCAGCAAGAGCGCGTGCGCTGTCAGCAACGGTGAAGGCAGAAGCACCTGCGCCGTAAGCAATCTCAGTTCCGGTGAACGAGAAGTTGTAGCTTCCTGTGTAGTAGCCGAAGATGAGGATACCGATGAGGAAGAACATATCGGCGAAGCGTGTCACGATGAACGCCTTCTTAGAAGCGTGAACGGCTGCGTGCAGAGTGTAGTAGAAGCCAATGAGGAGGTAAGAGCTTACACCCACAAGCTCCCAGAACATGTACATCTGGAAGATGTTGGTAGCAAGCACGAGTCCGAGCATTGACATCGTGAAGAGAGAAAGGAAAGCGTAGTAGCGCTGGAAGCCCTTCTCGCCGTGCATGTAGCCGAACGAGTAGATGTGCACCATAAGGCTTACCGTTGAGATGACGATGAGCATCATCACCGAAATCGGGTCGAGCAGCACACCGAGGTCGAAGTGCAGATGGCCCAGCGGCAACCATGTGAAGTTGTAAGGCACGAAGGTTGCGAAGGTGCCGTCGGCAAGACGGTCGGCTGTGAAATACTGGAACGCTGTGTAGTAGCTGAGTGCTGTCACCAAGCCCAGAGAGCAGGTGCCAATCAATCCAGCTGTCTTGTGCGACCAGGAATACTTCTTATTCACGAATTCTGGCAGACCGATAACCAGGAAGCTGATCAGCGGCAACAGAAGAATCCATATTGAATATGTAAAATCCATAATCTAATTAATATTTCATGTTTTCAATACTGTTCACCTGATCGCTGTGGAAATTGCGGTAAACGTTAATAATAATCGCGATAGCTACGGCGCTCTCTGCTGCGCTCACACCGATTGAGAAGAGGGTCATGAAGAAGCCCTCGAACTCGCCGGGGAAGAGCAGACGGTTGAAAGCCGCGAAGTTCAGGTCTACTGCGTTGAGCACGAGCTCTATAGAGACGAGCATGGCTATCAGGTTGCGGCGTGTCACAAAGCCGTAAACGCCGATGAAGAACAGAAGTGCGCTAAGCACGAAATAACATTCTACTGGTACCATAATTTACTTGTCCTCCTTTTCTTTACGTGCTACAACGATTGCGCCAATGATACATGCCAGCAGGAACACTGAGATGAACTCGAAGGGCAATACATACTGATACTTTTCCGAACCGAGAAGAGCCTCGCCGATGGTCTGCATGGGCACCTCTTTGCCTTCAACAAGGACAGAGATGAAACCATTCTTGAGCTGTACGCCGGCTACGGTAGCCAAACCTACGAGGCAGATGAGTGCGTAAGAGAGGGCACGGCAGCCCTTAACGCGCTCTACCAGTCCCTGGAGTGTGCGCTTGCTGACGAGCTGCACGGCGAAGATGTACATCATCACCATACCGCCAGCGTAGACGCTGATCTGCGCTGCACCAAGATAGGTGTAGTCGAGCAGGAAGTAGAGGCCTGCCACTCCGAGGAGTACGAAAAGCAGGAATGTGACCGAACGCATGATGCGCTTTGTGGTCACGCACATGACAGCCGATCCGAGGATTACTGCTGCCAAGATGCAAAACATTACTATACTTGCCATATTTTCTTACTCCTTATTTTGTTTTGGTGTTAAACGTTCCGATTTCGAAGTCGGCGCCGCCGTCGATGATGTTAGGCAGCGAGCCGCCCTCGTACACTTCCTTGTCGAGGTGAAGCACGAGTGCTTCGCGGTCGAATACCGAGTTCTCGAAATCGTTTACAAACTTGATTGCGTCGAAGTTGCAGGCGTTCACGCAGAGTTCGCAGAACATGCAGTCGCCGAGGTCGTACTGGTAGTCGACGAGCTGCTTTTTCTTCTTGCCTGTCTCCGGGTTCTCAACCATCTGCGACACAATCTTGATAGTGCCGTTCGGGCAAGCCTTCTCGCAGAGTGTACAGGCTGTACACTTCACGACGCCGTTCTCGTCGCGGTTCATCACCAGACGTCCGCGGTGGCGTGCTGCTACGTGCAGTGTGGTCTTGCGGTTCTCGGGATACTGCTCTGTGCTCTTCTTTGTGAGGAGCTCCTTCCATGTGGTCTTCATACCGATGGCGAGGGTTTTCATAGCCGACCCGATTTCTCCGAAATATGATTTTTTGTTTTCTTCCATTGTTTTAATGATGTGTTTTTAGAAGTGCCAACCGAATGCCACAACTACAGTCATGAGAATCAAGTTGATAAGACACAAAGGCATCAAGTACTTCCACTCGAGCTTCAGAATTTGATCGACACGCAGACGAGGGAATGTCCAGCGCACCCACATAAGCAGGAACACTATGCCGAATGTCTTGCCGAGGAACCACACGATGCCCGGAATCATGTCGAGCACGCTGTCAACGCCGGCAACACCGATGTTGAACGGAGCCCAACCGCCAAGGAATACTGTGGCAGCGATACCTGAAACTACAAAAAGGTTGAGGTATTCAGCGAGGTAGTAGAAGCCGAAACCCATACCCGAATACTCGGTGTGGTAGCCGGCTGTAAGCTCCGACTCAGCCTCAGCCAAGTCGAACGGACCACGGTTTGCCTCGGCGTTGCCTGCTACGAGGAACACAAGGAAGGCGATGATAGCCGGGATGTGTCCCTTGAAGATGAGCCAACCGAAAGCACCGGTCTGTGCCTCTACGATGCCCGATACCTTCATTGTGCCGGTGAGCACTACGGCGGTGATAAGGCAGAGGGCGAGCGACATCTCGTATGAGATGAGCTGCACGGCGCCACGCATAGCCGAAACTACCGAATACTTGTTGTTAGAGCCCCAACCTGCCATGAAGATGCCCACGATGCCGATGCTTGAGATTGCCGACATGAGGAACAGACCTACATTGAAGTCGAGCACCTGAGCACCATTATTCCACGGGAGGAACGAGAATGTGCCTACGGAAGCTATAATCACGAGGAACGGAGCGATGTAGTAGAGCACCTTGTCGGCACCGTCAACTGAGAAGATCTCCTTGATGAGCATCTTCAGCACGTCGGCGAACACCTGGAATATGCCCCAAGGGCCTACGCGCATCGGGCCAAGACGGCACTGGAACCATGCGCACACCTTGCGCTCCATGAAGATCAAGATGATGGCGAGGATGGCGTAGCCTGCGAGGATGCAGACACCAACCAGGACGCACTCGATCAGTATTGTCCAGAAATCTCCAAGACCGCAGGTCACTGAGAGGAGATTGTGGAGCCAGCTTGTTATGTTACTAAAGTCAAACATTTCTTTTAATTTATGATTTCGTTAACGGTCGATGTCAGGAATTACGAAGTCGATAGCTGCACCGGTTGTGATGAGGTCGGCAATCTTCTGTCCGCGAAGCATCGGGTCGAGAGCGCCGGTCAGTGTCAGACCCATCGGGCGCATCTTCATACGGTAAGGACTCTTGTCGCCCTTAGAGTCGAGATATACGCCGAACTCGCCGCTGGCTCCTTCTACAGAGAAGTACCACTGTCCCTCGGGCACCTTGATGATTGGCTTCTGCTTAACGTAGAAGTCGCCCTCCGGAATGTTGTCGATGAGCTGCTCGATGATGTTAAGGCTCTGATAGAGCTCCTTGATGTGACAGTAGTAGCGGTCCATAGAGTCGCAACCTGTCATTGTAATCTCCTCCCACTCTACCTTGTCGTAGAGGTCGTACGGGTGACGCTTACGTGTATCGTTCTTCCAGCCTGCAGCACGTCCTGCCGGACCTGTCACGGCGTAGTTGATACAGTCTTCGCGTCCCATCGGGCCAACGCCAACCAAGCGGTTGTGTGTGATTACGTTGTCTCCGAACACGTCGAGATACTCCTGAATCATCGGGCGCAGATACTTGCAGAGCTTCTTTGTGTTCTCTACGAATTTCGGGTCGATGTCTGCCTGGCATCCGCCGATGCGATAGTAGTTCTGGATGAGTCGTCCGCCGGTGGTCTCCTCCATCACGTTGAGCACGTTCTCGCGGTCGCGCATACAGTAGAGGAACGCTGTGAGGGCGCCCAAGTCCTGTGCTGTACAACCGAGGTAGAGCAAGTGGGAGTCGATACGCTGCAGCTCGTCCATGATGGTACGGATGTAGTGGATGCGGTCTGTAAGCTCAATGCCCATACCCTCCTCTATCACGCCAACGAGAGCGTGGCGGTGCATCATGGCAGAGAGGTAGTTGAGACGGTCGGTGAGAGCGAGTGTCTGCGGATAGGTCATGCCTTCCCACATCTTCTCTATGCCGCGGTGGATATAGCCCAGGTGCGGATAGATACGCTTCACCTTCTCGCCGTCGAGAACGGTCTGCAAGCGGAGCACACCGTGTGTAGACGGGTGGTTCGGACCGATGTTCACTACAAAGTCGGTGTCCTCGAAGAGGCGCTTCTTTGTAGCTACGAGGTGGCCGTCGGCGTCGAGGCTGTACACAACGGTGTAGTCAGACTCTGGCTCGTCGGTAAGTGGGAACTGGTTAGCCTCGGGGCTCATGTCGAAGTCCTTGCGCAACGGGTAGCCGTTGAAGTCGGTACGCAGGAACAGACGGCGCATGTCGGGGTGCCCCAGGAACTTGATGCCTACGAAGTCGTAGACCTCGCGCTCGAGCAGCTCGGCTGCCTTCCAGAGCTCAACGACGGTAGGAATCACGTCGCTGCCGTCCACCTTCTTTGCGATAGTGCGTACAGAGCAGCGCTCGTTGTTGTCGGTGTTCTCAAGAATGTAGATACATCCGAAGCCTTCCTCGCCGAAGTCCTCGCCGATGATGGTAACAAGGTAGTCGAAATGTTTCTGGTTCTTCAGTTTCGACATCTCACTCGCGAAATTGTCGAATGAGAGTTCTATGTTTTCAAGTTTCATATCTTATACCTTATTATATTAATCAGTTAGACCTTTCTTTGCATCGAAGCCTTCCGGCACCTCGTTCACTACGATTGTCTCGCGCTTTGCTTCGCTGGCGAGAGCCTCGTTGCTCAAGCCGTGCAGACCACCCTTCGACATAGAGAGTTCTTTCTCATCCTTTGTCATCTTGTGGTTTGCTCCGCCGAAGAACTTCTCGACCTTCACCTTGCGCTGCAGCTGCATCATGCCGTAGAGGATAGCCTCCGGACGCGGAGGACAGCCTGGCACGTACACGTCTACGGGCACAATCTCTGAGATGCCGCGCACTACGTTGTACGAGTTCTTGAACGGACCGCCCGAGATGGCGCAACCGCCCACTGCCACTACGTACTTCGGCTCAGCCATCTCGTCGTAGAGACGCTTGAACACGGGTGCCATCTTGTTGGTGATGGTACCGGCGCACATGATAAGGTCTGCCTGACGAGGAGAGTTACGTGTCACCTCGAAGCCGAAGCGAGAGAAGTCGTAACGGGCACAACCTACTGCCATGAACTCAATGCCGCAGCACGATGTACCGAATGTTAATGACCACAAAGAGTTGGAACGACCCCAGTTGATAGCCTGGTCGAGTGAGCCAACCACTACGTTGACGCCGCCCTCGTGGAGCTCGTCTACGATTGTCTCAAGGCCCTTGTTGTCCTTGAACTCATCGTAAGGAATACTCTTGATGACAGGTTTTCTTACTTCCATTCCAACGCTCCTTTCCGCCAAGCGTATGCAAGGCCAAATACCAATACCAGCATGAAGAAGCCAACGCTCGCAAGCGCCATCGCTCCAAACTGCTTGACTACTACTGCCCACGGGTAGAGGAAGAGGGTCTCAATGTCGAACATAAGGAAAAGGATAGCAAAGAGATAGTAGCCTACATGCACCGGAATCCAAGAAGATCCGCGTGTAGGAATACCACACTCAAAGGGCTGACCCTTAACCGGGTTGTACGAACGAGGACCTACGAGTTTCGCAACTACGTACGCACCTACTACCAATACAACAGCCGTCAAGATGACTGTGATTAATAAAATAGAATCCATAAAAATTTTTAAAACAATTTGTTTCTTTTTCTACGTAGAATACCGCTAAGTATTCGAATTGCAATTTTCAGTTTGCAAAGTTAGCAATAATAATTGGATTGTTGAGGGTTTTTACTTAAAAATATGTAAAGAATAAATGCATAGACTCTCCGCTTATGTCATCGTGCACCGTTCGCGAACGGATTGGGTGGCGAACGCAATCTGATCAGGTGGCGGACGCAAACTGATCAAGTGGCGGACGCAAACGGTAGGGGGTGCAGCTGTCTCAGCTGCACCAACAAAGCAAACAGAGCAAGAACTGCACCAACAAAGCCTACAGATATCATTTCACGAACCGCAGCCTGATCCACGCCCAGCGCGGTATCATGCGCCACGCAACCACGAGCAACCGATAGCGCCAATCGATGGTCACTACCTTCCGGCCGCGCTCCACCGCATTCACGATGTCCGCAGCCACATGCTCCGCTGAGAGTTGCAGTGGGAAATGGCTGCCGGCGATAAGGTCGGTAGCCACGAAGCCCGGACGTATGTCGGTGATGGCGATGGGCAGGCGACGCATACTGGCGAGCTGCGCCAGACACTCGAGGTAGTGCGACTGGTAGCGCTTCGTAGCCGAATAAGCAGGTGCCGCACCGAGTCCGCGTGTGCGGGCTATCGACGTTATGCAAGCTATGCGCCCACGGTGGTTGTTGTCGGCAAACCACTGGTAAGCCGCCAGCACCATTCGTGTAAAACCAACGGCATTGGTCTGCACCGTCCGCATCTCCTTCTCCGCATCGAGCGAGCAGTTCTCCCACCCTATTCCCGAGCTGTGGAAGTACAGATCCATGCCGCCCAGCTTGCCAATAAGCTCATGCAAGCCATCGGGGGCATCGTCGCTGTCCACATCAATCTGCTGCCACGCCACTATGCCGTCCGTGGTCTCCACAATCTCCTGCAGCCGCTCCACACGTCTGCCAGCTATGCCTACGCTGTAGCCACGCACGGCTAAAAGACGAGCCACTTCAAGCCCAATGCCCGAAGTGGCTCCTGTTACTATAGCTTTCTTTGTCATATCGTTCTTTTTATAACCTGTCTATTCAAAAGCCAGCTCAGCCGCCTCCTGCGTGAGGCACGACTTCACGTCCGTGTAAGGCACCGTGAACTCCACCATGCCCAGCGCATACGGACTTATCTCGTACTGCTGATAGACGAAGCGTAAGCCCTCAGGCGTGAGCACCGGCACGGTCGCAGGCAGCGGTATGATGCCGTGCTCCACGAAGAGCATATTCTGCAGGTCGCTATCCTTTATCTTGCGGTTCTCTGCCTTCGAGATATACTCCTTCACGCCACGGCGCAGGATGGGCTGCAGCGCCTTCTGCTTCAGCGTGTCTACAGTAGCGGCGAGCACCTTGCCCGTAGCCTTAACGATGTTCACCGGGTAGCACACAGCCGAGCCGTGCGCTCCGCCGAGGAACACATAGCAGGAAGTCTCGTACGTCAGGTAGCGGTCGGTCTCATACGTCTTGCGTATGCTCAGGTCGTACGAGAGCCCCGCAATGCCCAACTCCTTCAGCTCGGCATACTGCGCCTTCAGATACACATTATTCATATTGCCGTAGAAGTCGACAAGCGCCTTGCCGCCCGCCATCGAACCCTTGTACACGGGCGCCTCGCCGTTCTCCTCCTGCATTGCGGGCAGGTACATACGCACGAGTTCGCCGGCTACGTATCTGCGCACGCCGACCGAGAGCGAGTCGTCGCCCGAAGGATAGTCTACAACTACGCTGCACTTCAACATCGAATCCTTCTGCTCGCAGAACGCAATGCTGTCCGTTGCGAACGCCGTCTGCTGCAGCACGCTGTCCTGCTCCGCCGCAGAGCCCGACTTCGCCGCACGCGACGTGCAGCCGCCAAGCGCCAATAGCGCCATGCCCGCAGCTGCGAGTGTGAAACGTATGTATCTGAATCTTTTCATATCTGTCTTGCTTGTTATAAGGTTTAACTGCTTTGTCGTTTATCTCAATGTTCGCTTAAATTAATAGCAAAATCAAAGTTATATTATTTATTGTTAACCCACAAAATAAACCGCTCATAATTGCGTTTATTTAACGTACCTAAAATCCGCAAGCAATCTCAATGGCAATCTCAATTGCAGTAAAGAGCTTGAA
>ENA-OURN01000330-OURN01000330.1-human-gut-metagenome-genome-assembly--contig:-NODE-330-length-21011-cov-2.91611_pt1 | contig 21011 bp, 6 predicted proteins | sample MGYA00242099_ERZ508987 | MGnify/ENA primary metagenome ERZ508987 (study PRJEB26280, sample SAMEA2531405) | human gut metagenome | biome: human gut; feature: human-associated habitat; material: faeces... | reverse complement strand
CGGCTCGCTCATCTGCGCCGAAATTCTCGGACTGAAAGGCCACGACAAAGCAGTGTCGACCTACGAGGCATCGCCTCGCACAGCCGAATACTACAGGTCGCGTCCTTGCGCTGCCAAGGTGGAGAGCGCAGCCCGCATCTTCGCCGAATATCTCCAAGCCAAAGCTTCGTTAACATAAAATAACAGCATCAACAACAAAAAAATATTTAGATTTCCCCCCCCCATATTTGTATTCTTTGTAAATTTGCATCCGCTATTAAAAGCAGGTTATATTTTAATCAACACATTTACAATTAATATAGGTACGTCACAGCACCATACTTCCCAACTTTAATCAGTGTTTGTGGCATAAAAAGGGTTAAAAGAACAGGTAAAAAAGAGTGAGATATATCAGACTGATAATTACAATAATTATTGGTTTCGCAATGGATATGGCTGGTGAAGGAATACCCGCCGACAGTATCTTTATCCAAAATTCGCGTCCAATAAAATTTGTTGTAAACAGAATCAGCATCAGCGACCAAGATAGAGAATGGATTACCGATGTGCTTATCCCAGAGCTTCAAAGGCTGGGAGATAGGGGTATTGTTTTCGGACGTGCCGCCGCTTCTCCAGAAGGTCCATACGACAACAACCGTCGTCTGGCAAACCAACGTCGCGCATCGGTCGACGCTCTGCTTCGAAGCTACGGCATCGGAACCGACCACATCCAATACGACGTTGTGGCTGAGGACTACGACCTGCTCTACACCATGATGATGCTGAAACACGACGCCAAATTCCATGACGTCGACTCCTTAATCACTCTCTACGCCGACGACACCCAACGTCTTAAGGCGGCTATGAAGCGGCACGACGGCGGCAAGCTATGGCGCTACCTGCTGAAAGAATATTTTCCGAAACTGCGCGCAGTGAGAATAATTGTAGTTGACAAAAGGCTTGCCAACATCGACAGCAACGACCTGGCTCCACGACCTATAGCAGCAACCATTCCGGCAACTGTCGCCGACTGCCATCTGCGCATCCAAAATGCCGACATCACACCGGCATACATCATCCCAGCGACAACACCCGCCTCGGCTTTGCCGCGTCGCGAGGTGCTGAGCGTGAAGTCAAACGTGCTGTTCGACTTCGCCTATATGCCAGGTTACGACCGATTCTGCCCTATTCCAAACGTTGCGTTGGAATATTATCCGCTTCATGGTCATTTCACCTACGGGGCAAGTTTCGACTGCCCGTGGTGGCAGCACTATGATGAGCATAAATATTTTCAGGTCAGAAACTATCAGCTGCACACCCGCTACTATCTGCGCAGCGGCGACATCCGCAAACGCAAACCGGGAGAAGGCGCGGCTTTCAGAGGTTTATACCTCAGTCTATACGCGCACGCGTACCTATACAACATCTGCTTCGATGAGAAACGCGGATGGGAAGGCGAAGGCTGGGGCGCTGGTTTGGGTATAGGCTATGTTGTCCCGTTAGGTCGCTCCGGACATTGGAAGCTGGAGTTCGGACTGCAGGCAGGATATCTCAGCACCAACTACGACCCCTATCAGTGGAAATGCCCCGTAGACCCCGACACCGACAAAGAGCAATATTACTACAAGTGGTACGGCGATGCCAAGGATTTCCAAAAGAGGCAGCACCGCTTCTCGTGGCTTGGCCCTACCAGAGTGGAGATAACGCTCAGCTACGACCTGCTCTACAGACGCAACAACAAGAAAGGCGTAAGTTTCAGAAACCGAGAAACGACAATCAACTATTAGACAAAACATAGCAACAATGCGCAATATAACAAAACTCATATCACGAATCATCCTTGATGCAAGCCGCAAAGCCTGCAACAAGGCTGTCGTCATGTGTTTTGCATTGTTATGCCTTGTCGCAACGGGGTGCGTGCGCGAGCCTAAGCTCCATCTCCACCAGGGCGGCGCCGACATCGACATGGAAATCCCGACTGTCGACCTCGACCTGAAAGTGATATGGAACTACCTTTTCAAGTACGACACCGAATACGACTGGCAAGCGGAGTGGATTTACGGATGGGACAACACCGACGAGGAAATGTTCGGCACTATCGGCTACACAGAGCCTGACGCCTTCGAGGTGCGCCGCTACTTCACAGGCAACGTCCAGTTCGGTGCCCACAATGCCCCTTACAGGCACTCGATTGTAGGCAACCACGTCCAAGCCAAATACGATTTCGGTTTTTGGGACATCCTTGCATGGAACAACATCAACACTCCCGACGGGGTACAGAGTGTTCGCATTGATGAGAACACCACCTACGACCACGTCACGGCTTACACCGGACAGACAATATACCCGGCGCTCTACAACTCGCCGCAGTTCACGCGCTCCTTCTATCAGCCGGAGGAGCTGTTTGCCGGATACCATGGAGGAATTGAGATAAACAAGAATCTGGACGGATTCACGTTCGACGAGAACCGCAACTGCTGGGTACGGCAGCTCGAGATGGAGCTGCAGCCAGTGACCTACATCTATTTGGTACAAGTGATTCTGCGCAACAACGACCACAACGGCAGAAAGGTGACAGCCGTAGAGGGGAACGCCAATCTAAGCGGCATGGCACGCTCCGTAAACCTCAACACAGGCGTGACGGGGGCTGACGCCATCACCGTGAACTTCTTCATGCGGATGAAGCAGGACGTTGCCGACAAGAACGGCGACAAGGTCGACGTGATAGGCGGAAAGGTGCTGACTTTCGGCATCCCGAAACTAAACCCGAGCAAACTTGACGCGCGAGCATATCTGGAATCGCTGCAGAAAGTGAGGGACGCCGACCTTAACAACCGCCACTATATTGACGTGAAAATGCAGTTCTACAACGGCAAAGACTCCACGTTCGTGTTCGACGTCACCGACCAAGCGCGACGGCTGTTCCGGGGAGGGGTAATCACGGTGGAACTCGACATGGACAAGGTGCCTGTCCCCAACCGGTCCGGAGGCTCCGGCTTCGATGCTGTGGTGGAGGACTACGAAGAGAAAGAATGGATATTCGACATGTAATCAATACGTAATTCAAATATAATAATAAACAATACAAACTATTTTAATTTTTTTATTTTATGAACAAGTATTTTATCGCAGCCGCTTCGGCATTGGCTCTCGCCAGCTGCTCAAGCGACGATTTCTTGGGAGAAATTCAGGGAAATGAGCAAAATGGAGCCACCTCCGCAATCAACTTCGGTGGCGACACAGGCAAAATCACACGCGCCACATCGAATGGCAAGGCAGCCGCAGACCTTCTCGAAAACAACTTTGTAGTTGTCGGTTTCAAAGGCAACAAGACAAACGTAGCCAACAATGAAGTATACGCTTTCGACCACTACAATGTGAACTTCAAAGACGGCTCAGCATTCTCTACCTTGTCAAACCTTAAAGGATGGGAGTATGTAAATCAAGACATGACAGTAAATGGTGCTGGCAAATCTCTTGCTCAGAGCGGAGCAACGCAGCAGACCATCAAATATTGGGACCACTCTTGCGCCTCTTACGACTTCCTCGCTTTCTCAATGGGTAAAAAAGGTTCGGCGCCAAAAGAATACGCCACTCCGTCATCCGTTGACAAAGCCAATCTTGCCACTGCCGCCTACACACTCACCGGCGACGTAAACACTCTCAGCGAGTGCTACATTTCCGATATGAAGACCGCTGTGGAGAAAGAGAATGACTACGGCAAACCGGTAGAGTTGAGTTTCCGTCACCTTGCCAGCAAGGTGCGCATGGCGCTCTTCGAGACTATCCCAGGCTATGTGGTCAGCGACGTTAAATTCTATGCAGACGCCACCGACACCACAAACTCTGAAGAAGGAACGCTCATCGGAAAATTCAACAATTCCGGAACATTGACAGTGTACTTTCCTACAACAGGTATCGTCAACAAGGATAATAAAGACTACAACAAGGCTCACGTAAGCTTCACTGCATCAACAGATGCAAGTGAGGTTGGCGTATTGAATTTTAAAAAATTCGGCACTGTCATCTACAACAACCAGACCGAAGGCTCGATTTCTGAAGGCTCAACTTACCTCAGCCAGAATGCAGCGACACCTTCTTACTGCGGCGCCAAAGACAAAGACTACTATCAGAACGTGCTTCCGTCGGAAGGTAAGCCAAGCGCCATCACTCTGCGCATCGACTACAAGCTCACTTCTGTCGACGGTACTAACGAGACAATCAACGTGAAGGGTGCCACTGCAACCGTTCCTGCCGAATACACTGAATGGAAGTCTGGATATGCCTACACTTACATCTTCAAGATTTCTCAGGACACCAATGGCTCTACCGGCGGCACAAGCACTGGTTTGACTGCCATTTCATTCGACGCCGTTGTTGTTGACGACGAGGCAAACGGTCTCCAGGAAACAATCACTACTGTTTCTGACAACAGCATCACTACATACGGCTACAAGGACAACAAAGTTACTACCAACGGCAACGAATATGTCAACGGCACCGACATCTATGCAACAGTATATTCTGCCGGCGCTACTGTAGCTCCTCAGAAATTGTACACCGTAACTCTCGAAACCGGTGCCACTCAGACAATCAACGAGGCAAGCGTTGCCAACGCTATCGAGAAAGGATCAAACGACACTGCTAAAAAGACTTGGACTGTTACCGACTACGCTGGCAAGAAGATGATTGTGACAGAGACTGCTGATGGTTTTGCCACTACCGTAACAGAAGTTCCGGCAGGTCCTGGCTACACTCTCAAAGTAAATGCTCTCAAGTGGACAGGTGTTGCAACCGACCCGGCTACAGAAACATACTACGCTGTTGAATACGACAATGGAACCAAAAAGTCATACAAGATTGTCAAAGTTGTCAATAACTAATTATTTCTCCATGGCTCACGCCTTGGATTCTGACTAAAAACATTGTGTCTGAGGTGTGTTTTCACACGCCTCGGACACATTTATATGTCGGACGGGGGTTTCTCCCCCGCCCGTCTTTAAAAAAACAAGAAGACATGCAGAAACATCGCATCCTAATATTTCCTCTGTTGGGACTTTCCCTATTCTCCTGCTCGCAATCCGAGCCGGACGAACCAATAGTGCCCGAACCGGACAATACACAGACAAGCATCGCCTTCAGCACCAACAACAACTGGCAGGATGCAAAAACAAAAGCAGCGGGCAACGGTCTCGAGACTATCTTCCAGACGTTCCGCACATGGGGATATAAAACCACAACAAACTCCCCGAACCCGTCATCGCCGCAAATTGTGATGGACGGATATAAAATGTCATACAATCAGGGCTCTGCCGGCAGCTCTACGACAAACACTGCCGACTGGGAATATGCTGGCATTGAAAATCCTATAAGTGCCACCCTGCAAACAATAAAATATTGGGACTACTCGGCAACGAGCTACCGCTTTTTCGCATACAGTCCCTTCAATCCAGATGTAAAGACTTCGGTCAGCTCGGGCGACAACGCTACCGCTACCTTGTCTTTTAATTTTGAATATTCTGAAGCAGCAACCGCTACTTCAACACCATACGCAAGCCGCCTTTGGCTTGCCTCCCCTTCGTCGACATCGCCGGCATACGGGTCGTGCGTCACTCTGACTTTCGCGCCGATAATCGCAAAGGTGCGCTTCCGCTTCACCTATCCTGACGGAACGACCAACGTTGCGATAAGCGACATAAAGTTCCGCGACAGCCGTTTCATCGACACCCCGGCAAAAGCCGACACCCCTCTCCGCGGCACCATCGACGCCGCCTATCCGCTCACCGGCATTCCGACAGGCACATATCCTACTCTCACGATGTCGAAGTCGGAAGCGGCTGATGCGTCCGGACTCCTGGTCCTCACCACTCCCTACGAGGAGGCTGGCGACCAGATACACATCCTCAAAGACCCTACTCTCTACAATAAATGGTACTACGTGCCACCGCTCGCCAACATCCCCTACGAACAGGGAGCATACACCATAACCATCAACATTGGCGGAAAAACGGTGTCGGCTACAGTGCCGGCGCAATACATGCAGTGGAAGGCGGGCTGCCAATACACATACATTTTCAAATTGTCAGACACCGGCGACAGCATCTCTTTCAACGATTTGATGGTGGAACAATGGCTTCCCGGTGCCGACATAAAAAACAACGGCTCAGGCACTGAAGACTGGTAAAAAGAATTGACTACAAGAATGAAACATATCTCAAAAATAACCGCTATCGCGCTTCTCGCAACGCTTTCTGCCTGCGAGGGTTCCGACATGCCCATACAGCAAGCCGACAACCACGGATACATCTCATTCTCGGCGCAACCGCAAAAAACAGCAACACGCGCCAACCCCTACGAGGCCTACGACCCTACGCGCCATCCCGCAACGATGGGCACGTTCGGATACTACGACATGCCGAAACGCTATGCGTCGGCTGCAAACACCATATTCAACAATGAAACTGCCACCTACAACGTGGCGACATACGGCTGGGACACTGCGACAAAGAAGCGCTGGACCGAATACACCAAGGCTTCGTCGTTCGACTTCTTCGCATATATGCCATACAACGACGGAGCAACGCTTTTGCGCACCGCCAACAACACATATACCCTCTCGTTTCCGTTCGCCATGAGCGACGGCGGCAACCCTGTGCCGGTAATCTACGACACAAAGGCGGCGCCGATCATCTGCGCCGTCCCGAGCAGCAAAGGAGCCATCTCCGATAGCAACGGTGGCGGAACGGTCAGTCTGAAATTCGACCAGACTCTCACCGGCTACAGGCTGCTCTTCATGCTCGGCACCAAGATGAACGCCATCCGCCACTTCCGCATCAAGAGCGTTACGCTTTCAGGCAGCTTCTCCACATCGTGCACAATATCGCGTTCCTACGTCTGGAATACAACATCAAAAAGTTGGTCTGCCTCTGCAATAACATGGAGCGACATCAAACGTCAGTCGTTTGTAGAGACGCCATTCCCTATTGTCTACAAAGGCTACGGCTCCGCGGGCTACGACGACAACGGACCGTCATTGTCACATCTACAGGCTACACGCAATGGGGTGCCGACATCTACACCATACCCGATGCCAAATTCCTGCCTGTCATCAACGTCAAATACGACGTGGAATTCATTGCGGAGGACGGTTCCACCATCGTCACCCGAAAGAACGTAACATCCGGAATAACCATCAACAAGGATAATTTCAGCAGCCTCACAACAGGCAAGACTGCGATGATAAACCCAATACGCATCCTCATACAGCCACGCTACCTGTATGTGCTTGCCGACGAGGATGCCTATACGGGTCAATTATTGATAGACTAACAATAGATAACGACAATAAAGTGTTTGAAAAATGAGAAAACATTCAACACATAGAATATCACGAGTTTTTTTCTCTCTGCTCATGCTTATGATTGCCGGAGTCAATCTGACCATGGCTCAAGGATTAAGCAGCAACGACATTAAAGCCTCATGGGATTTCAAAAACGGCACGGTCGCATATTCCATCGTTTCCGCCGACATCCCCGCCGGAAGCACATTTGCATGGAACGTGGACTCCAAGAGCGTAACCGACGGCATTTCCAACAGCGGACAGACTGTCACACTGCCGCTGACCAACAAAACCAAGAGCGGTGAGGTGACAATCACGTCTGCCGGCAATGCCCCGCAGACCATCGCTTTCAGCATCGAGCCGAAAGCCTATGGCGTGGACTACGACGGCAACCATTTCTATGCCGACAGCTACCAGCTCTATCCCGACGGCTCCGAGGGCGACGGCTCCAAGGAAAAGCCTTTCCTCATCAGCAACGATATGGAATTGGCAAGGCTGGCGCATGAAGTCAACAATGGCGCAGCTCAACAAATGTTTTCTCAGAAGTATTTCAAACTCACCAAGGACATCGACCTCAGCAAGGGATTGTGGACTCCTATCGGCACGGCTCAAGGCATCGCGAAGGCTACCGACGGACATTTCTTCGCCGGAAAGTTTGACGGCGACGGACGCTCCATTAGCAACATACTTGTCTGCTGGACTTTCAGCGACCTAAAAGAAGCCTCATGGGGTCTGTTCTCCCGACTCAACGGCAAGGGCAACAACGAGAATGAGTATGCGTCTGTCTCCAACCTTATCATCGACAATGCCAGAATAGAGAAGAAGGCGGCACACACGCCTCTCAACAACGCCAACTACACGGTAAAGATGGGTATTGTGGTTGCCGACATGACCCAAAACGCAGAACTCAGCAACATCATCATCCGCAATTCCAAAATATCCGACAACAACGAAAGTTACACGACAAAGACAAAATTCAGAATTGGAGGTATAGCCGGCTATCTCAACAACTTCGTGAGTCTGAGAATATTCAACATCTCAGCAGACACGGAAATCGATATGTTCCAGAACGCTGCTCTCAACGGGGTGGAAGGACAAGTGACGATTTCATGCGGTTTCGGTGCGGCAAGCAAACTTGCCAACCAGACAGGCTATGCCGTATGGCCAAGAAACATCTATGTGCACGGCGCAGGCTTGAAGACAAGCGCCAATACCACCCAGTGCAAAAAAGCCAGCGTGATGGCGTTTATAGCCGCCGACAACTTTGCAAGCAAGGTGAAGGACTCATGGTACTACACTCCTGCCAACAAAGCTACCGACACCTACGCCTACAACCAATACGGTGTTGAAAAAGAAATCTCAGCTACCGACCCCTCCACCGGCGAGCCGTTCGGAAAGACGTTTGCCGGGCTCAACAACCTGTACATCACCCAAAACAACCTCGACAAGAGGCCGTGGTCATATTCAAACTCTTCCAAACGGTTCTCTTTCAGCTCGATTGTCCTGAAGGCGGAGCGCGGCACAAGCGATGTGCTGACCGTGACAACCGAAGACGGAGAAACCACTTCCGATGTCTACAACTGGTATGCATCGACCGACAACACTGAGGGTGAAAAGGTCAACAGCTCCGCCTGCAACCCGTTCATCCTGCCGCGACAGATATACTCCCAGTATGTCTACGCCATGACCGTCGACGGCAGCCAGCGCACCAACACCGTACTCGTCGAGGCTATCGGCATCACTGCCGAACTCGATTACGAAACCAAGCCCGGCACATACATCATAAATGTGACGAACAACACGAAAGAGAATTTCACAAACGACGAACTTGGTCTCGACATCACATACGAATGGTACAACAAAGGAACCTTGCTGTCGGAAACGTCCAACGAATTTGTACGTCCGGAAACTGCCACCAACAAGGACCAGTTCAACTGTACTGTTACCGTAAAGAGCGGTGGCAACATCATTTTCCGCAAAAACATCAAAGTGACAATCGTGGTGTACCTATGTCCTGAGGCGGTGAGCATCAACGGCACAACCTACGCGCAGGGCGATGACAACGACGACGAGGAGTGGGGCTACTCCCCGACACAGGCGATGAAGACGTGGAAAGGCGCCTACAGCAAGCTCGCCAAGACGGGTACTTGGGACGAAAACATCATCGTGCTGATGGGAACAAGCGGTGCCGACGTGACCAACAATCAATACACGGGCTTCAACATAACCAGCAACAACAGAGGCAAAAATATGCTGAAGCTTGACGAATGGACTAAAGCAAAGGGAGAGTCCCCTCTTTTCCGCAACGCCACCATCACAGGCGAATGGAACGGCACCGACTACAAAGGCACCATCGAGATTTCGGGTGCTGAAAGAGGTCTGCCGATATGGGGCGACACCCGATTTGAGTATATCACATTCAACAACGACCCTGTCACAAACAACGGCGGTGATTTCTACAAAATCATCTACTGCCAATACAATAACCTTGAGATGGGCGAAGGCATACAGATGACCGGTTTCGGGCAGAACTCGCCTAACTACGGAACCATCGACGGCGCTGTGACCACTGCATTCCACATCTTCGGCGGGTTCAACAACGACGGCCGTTTCTATCCGTTGGACAGAAAAGAGAGAATCGAGGCTTTCGAGCAGTCGATGCCTCACGGCAAGGAGGGTTTCAAAATATCCATCAAGTCCGGGTTATACTCCGCAATCAGCGCGGGCGGACGTCAGACATCCTCCGAGAAGGACTACAATGGAGTGATGGGAACTCCCAATCAGCCCATAAAGTGCACAATCGAGATGGACATCGACCGCAAATGGAACGACGCCCACAACCCGGAAAGGGAAATCAAGGGAGAGACAAGCAAACGCAAGAGCGACTATGATGCCGGTATCATTCTCGCCGGAAGCCACGAGGGTGCCATGTATGCGGATGTCGACATAATAATCAGAAGCGGAAAGGTGGCGCGTGTCGTAAACGGTTCGCTGGGTGCGCAGCGCGACTTCATCCTCCCCTACAACGGCACTGACTACTACGTGCCAAACAACACCTATATGGGACGTGCAAACATCTTGCTCGACCCGGCGTCTTCAAAACACAACAACGACGAATGGATTGACAACCGTGTAATTGTCACCGAGCTGTATGGCGGCAGCACCGGTCGTGGACACACCGGCAACGTGATTGTCAACAACCCGTTCTATGGCTACAGCACAATAACCATCAACGGCGGCTTATTCGAAATTCTCCCTACCGGCAACACGAAGACAGACAACATCTTCTGCGGAATCTACGGTGCGGGCGCAGGCGGTATGAACGGCATCGGTGAAGGCGACGACATCGCCGACAGCCACACTCCCGATAAAAGCATTGCCTACTGGAATGCTTCGGGCGACGTTATGCTCTACGGTCCGTATGCCGTTGCAAAGGACCGCCTGGTGACGTATCGATGCTACAACAACGATGATTTCGAGTCGTTCAAAGATGTCGACCCAACCAACACAAGCACCAAGATTGTGATCAACGGTGGAGAGTTCGGCTCAACGACAGAGCCTATCGACGGCATTTATGGCGGAGGAAGCGGATTCATGAGCAAAGGCTTGTGGTCGAGCACGGCTGCCACGCCAAACAGTTGCGGTGGCAACGTGTACGGAAAAACCGGGGCGACTGTGGCGTCGCTCACCATCAACGGTGGAGAGTTTCACTGCAAGAACGGCGTATTCGCCGGCGGACGAGGCACTGACTTTTTCTATTCGCAGAACCCCTACGGCGGCAATTCCGGCGACTACAAAGCTCTTGGCAAGACCTATGGCAACGTGGAGCTCAACATCAATGGCGGCATTTTCCACTGTCCGGTATTCGGAGGCGGATACGGTGTGGCCGACGCCAAGGAGATGGGCACATCCAACGTAGAGACGCTTTCCGACATGGCACGCATATACGGACAGTCGAGCGTGAACATTATGGGCGGCACTTTCTACAAAAACATCTATGGCGGAGGCGATATGGCGATTGTAGAATTTGACGGCAACGCCACAAACGTTGTCATCGGCGACAGCGCCGACATCCGTGGCTCGGTGTTTGCCGGCGGCAACGGACGCCGTCTGCGCCCTGCCTCGCAAGCGTTTGCCGCCGGCGACGGCTTCACGCAGCATCCTGAGCTGGTGGGTCTGGTTGCCGGCAACGCCAACGTGTCGTTCGCGGGCAGCACACAGCAGGCTCCTTTCATTTACGGCGACATCTTCGGTGGAGGCAATCTTGCACAAGTTGCCAACGACACGTATGTGAACATATATGCCGGAAACATCGCCGGTCAGGTGTTCGGTGGCGGAAACGGCGACATCACAGACGGCACGGTCACTTCAGCCGACGTGCTCGGCAACACCAACGTGACCCTGGCGCAGGACGAGGGCGGCACACAAAGCGCAGGCCACGGTCCGATTGACGACAGCTTCTCGATTAATGTGATATGGTTCAAGATGTGGGATCCGGTTGAAAACATATTCTACATCTGGGATCCCGACATCGACAACGCCGGCGACGAGCCTGCCACGGAGGACACTGTATACGAAAAATCAAAATTCTATGCCAACGGCAAGTTCCTGAATCCCCACAACATCTATGGCGGCGGCAATCTTGCCTGCAACGTGGGCACATACAAAGACGCCGACGGCAATGTGACAACAACCCCTGCCGACGGCACCGGCCTTGCCACCGTGATGATGCAGAAAGGCATGACGCCTTACGAACTGCTGATAACCGACGAATGGAAACAGTCGTACACCGACAACGAGAATCCTCACTTCAGCGTCTTCGGCGGCGGATACGGACGGCTGACGACCGTTGGCAGCACCGATGTAACCGTCAACGTTGACGGCGACTATGGAAAATACGGCCCCAACGCTCCTTCTCTCGACCTTTCGATGGGAGTGCCCAACTTCACCGTATGGGCTGTGTTGGGCGGCGGATATGCCGGCACTGTGGCTGGCAACACCAAAGTCACTGTCGACGGAAAAACGTTTATCCGCCGTGTGTTTGGCGGCGGCTTCGGCGACATTGCGTCAACCGAGGACAACACCACAGGTCAGATTGGCGGTAACACGGAGGTATATATGTGCGGAGCATTCACCCATGGCGACGTGTTTGGAGGAAGTGCCGGACTGGAGCCCGAGACAGCCTCTTCAACCCACTTCATAACCGTGGCGCGTGTCATCGGCACAACCATGGTGGAGGTTGCCGACGACGCCAACATCTACGGCAACGTGTACGGCGGCGGCGACAATGCCAATGTGGGCATTTTCCAAGAGATGAAACCTTCCGACTACTACTCGCCCGACTTGCTGACAAGCGCTTCGACGCTCAACCAAGCCGACGGCACATTCTTAAGCTACAAGGCTGATGGCTACCGCTCGTTTGTCAACATCCGCGGCGGCAACATTTTTGGAAACGTGTATGGCGGAGGTGTGGGCTGCAAAAAGGCTGAAGCGAACCAATACTACAACATCGGCCGCATCAACGGCAACACTCTTGTGCATATCGTCAACAGCAATCCGGGCGTTGACAGCGGCACCGACAATGTGGTGCCATGCGTTTGGGGCGACATCTACGGCGGTTGCGAATACGGAACGGTCGACGGCAACACTTTTGTGCACATCGAGGGCGGAATGATGGGCGGCAATGTATATGGCGGAGGATACGGCGACATTGACATCGACAACGAGCTGACTGCAGTCGACGAGGTGCTTGGCAAGAAGGACGTAGCCGACACCGGCACTTATGCCAATATTCTTGGCAACACGAAAGTGCAATTTGACGGAGGCTCTTGGATGTGGAACCGCAAAGCCGACATCAACGGCAACATTACCACATGGCTGGACGCCGAGTCTGACAGCAGCCCTATCTGCAACGACAATAACGAATTCCGACGGATTGCCTATGCTATCAACGAAGCACCGTCGCTCGACAACATCGGCGACCCGCTTGCGCAGGAGGCCATCAATCGAATCAGAAACAATGAGAATACCAAGAAATTCTTCGATCTGGACAGATTCACCTTCTCCACCACCTACAACATCTTCGGCGGAGGAAACCGGGCTTGCCATGTCGGCTCAGCCTCTGTTGCCAACACCGGCAAGACTGTCGTTATAATCAACCACTCCCCCCTCGACGACATAAAGGACTCAAAGGGGAAAACCATAAGTATGTTTGAAAACACCACTGTACAGGGGCTCTGCTGGTTCCTGAACAGCATTCACGTTGAACACCCCTCGTTCTCGTTGTTCGGCGCGGGGTATGGTGTCAACACATCCGTTGGAAAAACCGAAGTCTATGCGCAGCCTGGAGCAAAACTTGACGACGACGGCATAATAACAATCGACGGCATAAAATACCGCTATCTCTATCAAAACAAGGACTATAAAACACATCTCGACCTTGAAAAAGATATCTACGACGACTATCTCAAGTTGTCGAAAGAAGACAAGAAACTCTATTTCGGCAGCTATGATGGCGGCGAGAACGATCCAGGCGTATTCCGCCGCTATCATATCAGCCGCTTTGCATGGAAAATCGGTGTGCCCGGACTCGTGCTGCTTCAGATTCATGGCGGCGGCTATGCCGGATATGTAACGGGCGACACTTATGTGGAAACCGACTGTCAACTTGGCTGCCACGACATCTTTGGTGCTGGTTTGGGAGCGCTGCCCTATGGCGACTTCTCCAGCGGAAGCGGCTATGACTTCGGTTCGGTAAAAGGCAAATCAATGGTTTTCATCAAGGGAGGCGATGTCAATCATAGTGTCTACGGAGGAGGCTCCGGTGTGGAATCGGTAAAAAGAAACGGCGTTTTCATCGATTTCCCGGACATGGCGCATGTAAAGAAAACCGAAGTGCACATCTATGGCAAAATGTACAAATTCCGTAATGGACTCGGACTGATTGAACGCACATTGATATTCGGCAGAGTCTACGGCGGCGGCGATTTGGCGAATGTAGGCAGCAAAAAAGCCGACGCTGCGGTGTTCACCCGCGACAACTATCTATCCCCGACAAACCGCACCACTCTCGTAAACATCCGTGGAGGATCATTGATGTCTCAGGTGTTTGCTGGCGGCAGGGGGCGTGTTGTCACTGAGTGTGCCGACTGCAAGAGTCTCGGAGGTGTTTACGGCAACTCGTGTCTCATCCTCGACCGCCCGGTGATGCACTACCCCTATTGGGACGACACAACGAAAGAATATCTCTCTCCAAGCGATGACGCCAACATGGTGCATCCCGATGTTGACAACGATACCTACCCCACTCTCATGGAAGACTTCTTTGGCGGCTGCCAGAACGGCACTGTGTATGGCAACACCCTGCTGACAATCTACGACGGATGGTTAGGAAAAAGCGCTCACGGAGGTGGTCTGGGAAGCGTCGAAACCGTTACTGAGAATGGCAGCGAAAGCGTGGCGGTGACATCTGCCGACGTAACCGGCAACACCAACCTGCTGATTCTTGGAGGCAAAGTGCAGGCACATGCATTATGGAACGTACAGGCACGCACATGGAGTCCTGCCAGCATCGTAGACGGAACGATTTACTCTCCGCAGTACGACCCTAAAGCACGTAAGTTCAAAGTGAACCACAATATCTACGGAGGCGGAAAAATAGCATCCGTTGTGGGCAACAACTCCTATATCACCATGACAAAGGGACTCCTTTACAACAGCACAGGAATGGTGGCTGGACGTGACACCGGCAAGAATTTCTTTGAAAGCATTGAGTGGAAAGAAATCTACGAAAAAATCGGCACGCCGCAATTCAGCGTGTTCGGCGGAGGATTCGGTGAGAATGCCATCGTGATGGGCGACACGTATGTGAACGTGGAAATGGAAGGACGAGGAAGCATCCTCGAAGGCATCGACATCGTGAAAGGCGAGGAATACAAGCACTTTTTCAACGGCTACTCGGTGATGGACATCATCGGTGGCGGATATTCAGGCAAAGTGTTCGGCGACACGCACATCGTGGGCTCCGGTGGCGTGTTCTGCCGTCGTGTGTTCGGAGGAGGCACCTACAGTTCAGTCAACTCAACCGACGTGGAGCTGAAGGCCATCGACTGCCACGACATTTTCGGAGGCGGATTTATGGGCGATGTGCTTAAGAGCACGACTGTGAGAATTGGCGACAACAAGCCGGCTACAAGTCCCCATACCTACAGCAATGCCGACATTTTCATTCATGGCAACGTGTATGGCGGCAACGACGTGTCGGGATATGTCAACGTGGGACTGAACAAGAATGGCTACTTCATGGACAACGGCGGCACAGGAACCACCATCAACATCTACGGCGGCCATCTGTTTGGCAACGTGTATGGCGCAGGCAACGGAAACTACCTGTATGCCACCGACCGAAACGGAAACAAGAATGTGACGGTCAACGAGTATTATCCCATCAATCCCAACGACCCCGACTCCGAGACGGTGCCGTTGGTCTACACCGTGCCTATGCGCGAGAACATGACGCAGTTAAAAGCCACAAGCGACGCGGTGAAGATGGTGAACATCAACTCATGGCGTCCGCTGACCAACAAAGTGAGCATCAACATCCATGGTGTGTCTACATCCGACACGGTACGCATCGACGGAAACGTGTATGGCGGCGGCGACTCCGCAACCGTGCTGAAGATGCTTGCCTACGGGGCTTCGGAAGATACCGACAAGTCTGCCGGCGACATCAGCGTCAACATAGGAAGCCACGTACGTATCGGCGGCGTGTTCATGGGATGCAACGGCGAGGAGCTGTTTGTGACGTCGGAGGACAACGACTTCATGAATATGTTCCAGAAGCTGAACGGCGACATCTACGACTACACCCAGGAGCTGGATCTTGCTGAGCCTATCGACTGGATCAACGACTCCGAAAACGCAAACATCAACACAGTGTATCTACCAACGGAAAAAAGCAAACGTCCGATTGTGTATCCGCACCTACTCGACCTCTACTTCCAACCGGTGGAGACCGACATACAAGGCTCGCTCAAATGGAACGGCAGCGAGACTGGAGAAGGACTGACAAACTGCATCATCGGCACGTTCTGTTGCGGAGGAAACCGCGGTAATATGAACGTTATGCCGAAGACAAGCGGCAAAATAGGAAATGTGCTTGAATACACATTTCCGGAAGGGCTGACCATAACCGACAAGATTGTGGGCGGATGCAACAATACCAACTACGACTACAAAGGCAAGGCCAAGCACAGGGGCGGATATCTGCTCGGCGATGCCGACTCTGAATATCCGTTCATCAAACTCAACATCCGCAACAAATTTATGCCTAAAGAGAAAAACGGCGCATACGTCGGCGGAAATGTGTATGGCGGATGCTTCAAGAGCGGAACAATCGTCGGCGACGTCCTCATCAACCTGCAGAGCGACATGCTGGCTGGAAAGGACAAGGACAAACTGGAGAAGTCGAACGAGCTGCTGGTCAAGGCTGCCGAATATTCCGCACTCAACGTTTACGGTGCCGGATACGGTATGGAAAGCTTCGTATACGGAATCGCAAACGTGACAATCGGCGAATCGGTGAAATGCTCCGAGCCAAAAATGGACGGCAACAAGTTTCTGCCTTGCGGCGTGGTCGACCCCGACAGCAATCCGGAAGGTCTGGGCGTCTCTGCCAACTTCATCTACGGCGGAGGCCAGCAGGGCAACGTGGTGGGCTACTCGACTATCAAGATGCTCAACGGCCACATATTCCGCGCCGTCACGGGCGGCTCATATTCGGGCTATGTGTATGGCTCCACTCAGGTGATTGTGGGATATCCAACCTACTACTCGACCAACCGCCAAAACCATGTCCGAGGCAGATATGAGCTTAAACGCGCCGACCGGAAGAATCTTGGAGTTGAGAACGACAACGGAAAGGAAAAGACACCTGCCATCAAGCAGCACATATATCTGCTTAATGACGAGTGGATATCGCAGGGCGTCTACGAAGACATCGTGGCTATCGACAACGGCAACGGCATGCGCGACACGATTACCGACGCAAACCGCGCCCACTACTTCAAGAAGATAGTTTCCGCCGCGCCGTCGGTGGGCTGGGAAAACGTCAACATCACCATTGACGAGGCTGTCTATGGCGGCGGATATTCGGTGGCTCAAGGCTCGGTATTAGCCAACAACACAACCGTGCTGAAACTAACCGACAAATACAATCTCGACTATGCCATAATCGCCAACGGCAACGGCGATGATCTTAACTTGTTGCCAGGCGGCTCTACGGCTGGATTCTGCGGCAACACGCTTGTACTTGTCGGCGACAACAAGGACAGTGAACATATCACCATCTCCCACCAGGACATCAGACCGGTGCAACTGCCCGACGGCACCGACCTATACGGCTATTACTACAAGCACTATGCCAGCGACGCCGATGCCGCCAACGGCATATACTCATACCGCTACATTTCGCTGCAGGACAAATATTTCTTCAAATCGGGCGCAACTCCGCCGTCGGGACTTGAGGGAATCAGAGAAAATGAGTTCTACGAATACGACAGCGAGGGCGGCATCTTCGGCGACGGACACCTGTCGTATGCCCAGGGTTTCCGCAGCGCCGACCTGACAGGATATGGATTTGCCGGACACACCATCGACAATCCAAAGATTCTGAACACATTCCAGCGGCTCGACATCATCCGTCTGGAGGACAACTGCTTCTCTCTGCTCGGCGCCCGCGACTATACGGTGAACGACGTCAACAAGACGCCCTACTCCATCGCCCGTGTCGGAGAAATCAAGATGGTGGCAAACGACATCCGATTTGACAGCAATGGAAATCTGGAAGCGAAGCCCGACAACAACACGGACTTCAGATACAGCACGAAAGCCCGCAATTACATGGGATTCTCAAACAATATCCTCTATGTAAGCGCAATAAAGTCGAATGTGGATTTCAACACCGGGATGTGGCGCAACCGCAACGGTCAGCTTGCCTCCGCCTCTACCGACAACACTGCCTTTGCCGGAATGTCGTACCAGGGCGTCAAGCAGCACTACATCGACGACTATAACGCCAACAAGGACAAGGAAGACGCCGAGGATCCGTTCGGAGAGTTCCAGAAACGAAACGACGGAACGGCGATGAACATGATCGGCATCGCTTCGGGATACGCAATGAAGATTCAACTTTGTCATGAGACATACGACTCCGACCGCAAAAAAGTGGTGGAAAACAAACTGTACGGCCCAATCTACGGCGTTGTGGAAATGAACCTTATCAACGTCCGCGAGGATGAGGGCGGAGGCTATGTGTATGCCGACAACAATCACAAGCGGCATGACGGCGACTCCCACGAGGAGGACTTCCTCGAGACCACCGGCAACTTTGTGTTCCCATACCACAAGGGCCGATACATCGTCGACGACTGTTTCCCGACAGGATACCATGCCATCACCGCGCCCGGATCGGACAAGACGGTCGACGACGTGAAGGTTCACTATTGGTATGTCACCGGATTCCATTATTACTACAATGTCAACATCTCCGGATACACGTTCAAGTCGTCGAAAGAGAATCCGATCGAATTCGACAGCGACAACAAGGACGGACTCACCGTTCTCGCCGGATTGAAGAGCACCCAGCCTATAAGCATCTTCAACTGGAAGATGCGCAGCGGCCATCCCGACGACAAGAGCCAATACTCAAGCGACCTGGAATATCGAAACTATCTCACAGGAACCGAGACCAACGAAACCGACAAGACATACTATTCCGACGCGGTTGCCGGAGGCTACAAACTATATGTCGGCGGCGCGGAGAGCAACAACTTCTCAGGCGCAACCTCCATCGACGATCCCGACAAGGCGTCGAAAGGCTTTGCCGCACTGCTGTCGATGAGAGAAAAGGGCGACGACGAAGCCACCCTTTTCAACAACTCGCTGCCCGCAGGGCTGAAGGAGGATGCCAAGATTTCGTTCCGTCTGGTGGACATGGTCGACAACACAAACTACGTTGAGCCCGACTACTTCGACAAGCACCTCGGCAGAAAGAGTATGGCAACGCTCGTGCTGAAGGCGCCAGCCTACGAGGAATATGTCAGTGAGACCGACAACAAGCCGATATACACCAACACGGGTAAATTCTACAAGAAGACCGAAACAGGCTACGAGCTGGTGGAATCGGGCAACCTCGATGCCAACAACACCTACTACCAGCCTCAGACCGAAGAGTTTGTGAAGATTGAGAGCCTGTTCACCTACGACACTGCCAACAAAACGTATGAAAAGGTGGACAACATCTCCAACGTCACAATCGACGAGAGCAACCCTACGATATACTACGTTCAGCGCGAATACACCTACACAATCTATCTGACAATCGAATATGTGCAGGGGCCAACCGTCAGCGGACAAATCACTATCGGAAACTGCGCGCTGCCGGGCGAGATGGTGCGCGTAACCAAAGACAACATCGTGGTCAGCGCAGACCAGTCGTTTGCGGTCAACGGCTACTACTGGCGCATCGGAAAGCGGCAAATGGGAGCCGACGGCAAGTGGGAGTTTAAAGACACCACGCCGTGGACTAAAGAAAATATCAGCAACAACGTGGCAACAGGCTACGACACTTTCAACCAAGCCGATGAAAAGGGCAAAGGTCTGTTTGCGGGCTGTCACTACGACAAGACCGACGACCTTCTCGACGTCCCTGCTTATTACTATATGAACGGCTACGGCATTCAACTCGGTGTCTCGATAACGGGACTCAACGACATCCTGGAGGTGGGCATGCACGACGCCGACAAGTTTGTCGTGCACAACTACCACCGCATGGATCCCCACAAGGCTGGAATAAACCTGCACCTTGCCGAGGCGATAACCCGCGTCAATGAGGAAAGCCTTGACACTACGGAATCAGACCCGTTGCCGGAACCGCGAATCTACATTTCCGACAAGAGCGACCTCTCTGCATTTGTCGCTTTCGTCGACTCTATCGGAACTGACAGCAACGCTCCGCGCTATGGCGCAAAAGCTCAGTTCTTCCTGCAGAACGACATTGCTCTGGAAGCAACCGACAAGGGCGGATACTACATTTCCGACTTCGCGGGAATCCTGCATGGCGACGGTCACGTGATCAGCGGCATCCCTTCGGGAAAATCTCTTTTCAACAGCATCGAAAGTTCTGGCAACATATATAACCTCGGACTTGCTTCCGGCAGGATATCCAACTTGACTGCCGACGGCAAAATCGGAAACTACCACTGCTGCTTCGAGTATGCGCCGGCATCGGGCAAAAGCGGATCGACGCCTGTTGTCTATCGCTGGGATGGCTCTCCATACGAGGGATACACCACGGAGGATTTCCGACTTGGACGGGTGGCATACGACCTCAACGAGTACTATCTACGCGCTCGCCACCGCGCCGAGCCGACAACATCAAGCACTGAGGCTGACGCCGACAATGAGATTCTGAAATACGTGTCAGCCTACTATGCCAACGGCGACTATCAGTATGCGTGCCGCACGGATGCCATCACCGGCAACAACACCGGCATCACATATCTGCGTATCGGCAAGGGTGGCGACATCCCCAACTACGAACAGGTGGAGACCCGTCACGACAAGACGCACCCGCTCGACGCGCCGCGCGTAAAATACAACGCCGACGGCAGCATCCCGACGCCTGTTGTCTACA
>ENA-OURN01000327-OURN01000327.1-human-gut-metagenome-genome-assembly--contig:-NODE-327-length-21231-cov-22.5948_pt1 | contig 21231 bp, 19 predicted proteins | sample MGYA00242099_ERZ508987 | MGnify/ENA primary metagenome ERZ508987 (study PRJEB26280, sample SAMEA2531405) | human gut metagenome | biome: human gut; feature: human-associated habitat; material: faeces... | reverse complement strand
GAGAGAGTTTCTCAGATTTTATTGCTACCTTTGCCATGTCTGTCGGGTTTGATACATATTTTGATTTGCAACACTAAGATAGGTGAAAAATCTGACATGGCAAAATCCTGAGCAACTTTTTGTTGCTCAGGTACTTATAAATAAAGTTAAATCAAAGTGTTGCGGAATTAAGGTTTAGTTGATGTTATGTATTTGGAACCTTCTTGGGCATCTCCTATCTTAATCCAATTTATTCCATCTTCAGAATCGGTTATGTAGTCGGTGATTGGGCGAGGAGAACCTCCGCGTTCAATTGTACATACCTCTCCCAACTTCTTATATTCCCATCCTTGTTTCATTGTTCTTCCTTATTTAATTGATTGTACAATCCAATACCCTTAACCGTAAGCAGATATTTCTGCTTTGGGTGGCGTGGTGAATCAGGATAGAGCATACGGACAAAGCCCGTAGAAATAGCTGGCGTAAGAGAATACTCAATAAAATTCTTACGGTCTTTTAAGCCAACTGCATTCATCATCTCTTTTATGGACAGACTTTCTTGTCCCAAGATGTTAACTATCTTGCGTATATTTTTATTGTCCGTATGAAACATATCACCACTTACTTGTGGGGGTACTGGTTCTGTATCTTGCGAACTTGTGGGGGTGTTTGTTGTACTTGTGGGGGTACTTGTGGGGGTGTTTATCGTACTTGTGGGGGTATCGAGTCTCGGTTGCTCCGCATATTCGGCAGGCGGATTTATAACGAGATATCTGTTGCGAAGGTCCCATTGCTCGCCAAGAAGCATGTTGCGGAAGAAACGTTCCAGGAATTTAGGTTCGGGCATAACGCCCTCGTTGTTCTTGTATACGTAGCGCACCATGGCATTGCGGAAATACCATGAATGGCGGGCAAATATTTCGTTGTTTACAGAGAAACCCATAGAGCGCAGATACTGAATTACGAATACTGCCGTGGTGCGTGTGTTGCCCTCGCAGAACGCATGTATCTGCCACAGATTGGCTGTGAAACGGCTTACGTGGCGTATTATCTCGTCAGACGACAGACCGCCATAATCGAACATGCGCTCCTGTTCCAAGTCGTATTCTACGGCACGCTGAAGGTCGGCGGCATACATATAATTTACGGTGTCGCCTCTTAGCACCCATTCGCGTTTGGTGATGTCGTAATCGCGTATCTGTCCTGCGTGTTTGAATACGCCCTCAAATATGTTGCGATGCACCTGGGTATAGCCAAAGAAACTGAAGGCAAGCGTGTTTGAACTCAGCAGTTTTGCAATGTTGGCTGCCACACGATCTGCCTCCTCCTTGTCTTCGTTGTCCTCGTTGTGTGCCTGGCGACTAATGTAATAGGCGTTGACAAGCTCTTTAGCCTCGTCAATCGTTATTTCGCCCTCAATATTTTTTAATGCCGTCTGTTGCAGATAGGCAGAAGTCTCCAAGCCATCCACCTTTTGCAGGCCGATGGCTGTACCCCATACTATGGCTTTCTCTCTTTGCGACGGTTCGCCCTGTCGCAAATACGTATCAAAATCAAAATATAACTGTCCTGACTTTCCCATTACCGTCTTTCTTACTCCTCCAACATGCTTCTCAGCTCTTCATACCCCTTGGCGTATTCCGCTTCGTTCTGCTCCAATCGTGCGAGTATGTCCTTCACCGGTTCGTACTCCACGCACTCGCGCTCTATCTCCTTGTATTTGTTGATGGAGAGGTCGTAGTCGTTCTGACGGATTTCGTCGACGGGCACAAAGAAGCTCTGCTCCTTGCGTGTGCGCTGCTCCTCGGCAGCGAGGTTGTGGAAGCGTTTGACGATGTCGGGTATGTCGTTGTCGTTGATGGCTGCACGCTTGTCGTCGAGCGAGAAACCATCGGCTCGCATGTCGTAGAACCACACGCGGTCAGTGCCTCCGCAGTTGGTCTTAGCGAAGATGAGCACAGCCGTCGACACGCCGGCGTAGGGCTTGAACACACCGCTTGGCATGGAGATGACGGCACGTAGCTGTTGATTGTCTACAATCTCCTTGCGTATAGCCACGTGCGCCTTGCTGGTGCCGAAGAGTACGCCGTCGGGCACGATGCTGGCGCAACGTCCGCCTATCTCCAACGAGCGCACAAACTGCGCAAGAAACAGCAGCTCGGTCTTGCTGGTGTTGGCGTAGCTGAGGATGCGCTTGTTCACGTTGCCCTTGTCAAGACTGCCTGCAAAGGGAGGGTTTGCCATGACGAGCGTGTAGCAGCTCTGGTCCTCGTTCTGTTCAGAAAGCGAGTCGCGCCAAGCAAGTTCGGGAGCGGTTATGTCGTGCAGCAGGAGGTTCATGGCACCGATGCGAAGCATGGTCTGGTCGGTGTCGTAGCCGTTAATCATGGATGTCTTCATGTGCTGCACCTCCTCGCTTACGTACATCGCCGTTGCGTGCTTCTCCTTGATGTACTTCACAGCCTCTACGAGGAAGCCTGCCGAACCCATCGCAGGGTCGCAGATGTAGTCTTGTGGGGTAGGCTCCATCAGCTCCACAATCATGCGTATGATGTGGCGAGGTGTGCGAAACTGTCCGTTGGTGCCGCTGGCTGCCATCTTGCCCAAGATGTACTCGTAGACATCGCCCATGGCATCGCGGTTGTTCATATCGAGCGAGTCGACACCGTCCACCACCTTGGCAAGAGTGCGAGCGTTGGGGATGAGGAAGATTGCCGACTTCATGTAGCGGCTATAGGCAGACTCCTCGCCAGTGCCGATGTGCTTGATAAACTCGAACACGCTCTGACGAACCACCTTGAACATATTGTCGGCACCGAAGTTCTTGAACACATGCCAGCGCAGGTTTTCGTAGGGTACACCTGCTCGCTCCTCGTCGCTCACAGCCTCCGGATTTACCCACAGCTGTCCGTTGAGGAAGGTGGGGTTCTCTACCTCACAGTCCCAGTCGCGTGCGTTCTCCTCCTCTTGCAACTGCTTGTCGTCGAGCATCTTCATAAAAAAGATGTACGTCATCTGCTCCAGAACGGTGATGGGGTTAGTGATGCCAGCTACAAAGAACGTGTCCCATATCTGGTCGATTTTGTTTTTTATCTCGCCTGTTATCATTTGTTGTATTTTTGTGATTTTGTTACAAAGTTAATAATTCTTTTTGTTATTTTGTTGGCTGCAATAAAAAATAATATGTACCTTTGCTTGTGAAAAAACCTACTAATGGACGACGGAACTTTGCACACACAATCTGCACAAGCAGGATGTGTTGCTCAATAGTCCCAAAACTAATCATTCAGTTATGTTAAAACAAATAATTAATGGTCGCGTTCTTACTCCACAAGGATGGCTTGAAGGCGGCTCTGTAATCATTGACGGTAATAAGATTTTAGCCGTATCGAACAGTGATTTGCACATCGTTAACGCTCAGATTATTGACGCCAAAGGCTGCTATGTAGTACCAGGCGGAGTAGAGTTGCACGTGCATGGAGGAGGCGGACGCGACTTCATGGAGGGCACAGAGGAGGCGTTCCGTGTAGCCATAAAAGCACACATGAAGCACGGCACAACCTCTATATTCCCAACCCTCTCGTCTTCTACCGTGCCAATGATTGAGGCAGCTTGCGAGACCTGTCAGAAACTCATGGAAGAAGAGAATAGCCCCGTACTCGGACTCCACCTCGAAGGTCCATACTTCAACCCGAAGCAGGCAGGCGCACAGATACCCGAATGGATAAAGCCACCGGTGGCGGAAGAGTACGAACCATTGCTCGACAAGTATCCATGTATCAAGCGTTGGGACGAAGCTCCGGAGCTGCCAGGTTCTGTGGAGTTCATACAGTCGTGTCGTAAGCACGGTGTAGTGGCATCTATCGGTCACACACGCGCCACATACGCAGATGTCGTAGCCGGACACAAGGCTGGCATGATGCACGCTACACACTTCTACAACGCAATGCCAGTGGTATATAAGGAACACGAGTTCAAGGTGCCGGGCACCGTGGAGAGCGTGTACGCCCTTCCGGATATGACCGTAGAGGTGATTGCCGACGGCATACATGTGCCCCCAGTGATGCTCCGCGTGGTTTATCAGATAAAGGGCGTAGAGAAAACTGCCCTCATCACCGACTCGTTAGCATGTGCCGCAAGCGACGAGGGCGTAGCATTCGACCCGCGCGTGATACTTGAAGACGGCGTGTGCAAGCTTGCCGACCACTCAGCCCTCGCTGGTTCTATCGCCACAATGGACCGCCTCATCCGCACGTGTGTGCAGATGGCAAACATACCGATGGAGGACGCATGTCGTATGGCGAGCGAGACTCCTGCAAAGATTATGGGCGTGTTCGATCGTAAGGGTTCTCTCGAGGACGGTAAGGACGCAGATATCATGATGTTCGACAAAGACCTTAAACTCACCTACGTAATGCAGATGGGTAACGAGGTGACGAACGAACTCTAAAAAGAAATAATATGTTGAAACAATTTGTCAATGGTCGCATCCTAACACCTAAAGGATGGCTTGATGGCGGCTCCATAGTGACGGACGGCAACAAAATCAGAGCCGTCTCAAACATCGACTTGCATGTTGTGGGAGCTGAAATCATCGATGCCCAAGGAGGCTATATCGTCCCAGGCGGCATTGATATGCACGCTCATGGCGGAGGCGGTCGCGACTTCATTGAAGCCACGCAGGATGCTTTTCGTGCAGGTGTCAATGCTCATCTGAAGCATGGCACCACCGCAATATACCCAACATTATCGTCGTCGACAATACCTACCATTGAGGCTGCCTGCAACGTGTGTCAGAAGCTCATGGCGGAGAAAGATAGCCCAGTGCTTGGATTGCATATCGAAGGTTCGTATATCAATAGAAAGCAAGCTGGTGCACAAAACCCAGTGTTGATAAAGGCACCTATTATATATGAATATGAGACGCTGCTCAAAAAGTATAAGTGCATCAAACGTTGGGATGAGGCACCAGAGCTGCCAGGCTCGGTTAGATTTATCAAAGAGCTACGCAAGCATGGCGTGCTTTCTGCTCTCACCTGCACACGTGCTACCTATGAGGATGTGGTGAAAGCGCATGATGCCGGAATGACACATGCCTCGCACTTCTACAACGCAATGCCCGTAGTGTACAAGGAGCACGAGTTCAAGGTGCCAGGCACCGTGGAGAGTGTTTATGCGCTGCAGGATATGACGGTAGAGGTGATTGCCGATGGTATACACGTGCCACCAGTGATGCTTAAGATTGTATATAAGATAAAAGGCGTAGAAAGAACAGCCCTCATCACCGACTCTTTGGCTTATGCAGCAAGCGAAGGTGATGTGTCTCCGGAGGCTCGTGTGATTATGGAGGACGGTGTGTGTAAACTCGCCGACCGCTCGGTGCTTGCCGGCTCCATTGCCACTATGGATGTGCTCATCCGCACATGTATACAAAAGGCAGAAATACCGATGATAGATGTGTTCCGCATGGCAAGCGAAACACCTGCAAAGATAATGGGCGTGTTCGACCGCAAAGGCTCAATAGAGGAGGGTAAGGATGCCGATATCGTTGTCTACGACAAGGATATAAACCTTACCTACGTAATGCAAATGGGCAAGGAAATTGTCAATAAATTATAGCTGCGAGTTTGCCACGCTGCGGCAACATTGTTGTTGTGCTACCGAAACTTTATTGCCGTAGCGCGACAACAATGTTGCCGTAGCGTGGCAAACTCACAGCGTAATTTTGTGGATGTAATGTTGTCTATTCTTGCGTTGTGTCGTTGATGTTGTCTGTGTGCAGAATGACACTCGTAGCACCAATTGTGAACAATGTGCCGTCCTCGATAACGCGTTGCTCGCGGTCGCCAAGAATAACGTTGTCGACGAAGGTGCCAGTGTAGCTCGGTCCGTCCTTAAGCACATACTTCAAGTTGTCCTTTTTGTCGCGGCTTACTGTGATAGAACAATGGTTGATGTCGATGCTCGGGTCGTTTGTCTCGATAGCGCAGTTTACACCGCTATTCTTCATGTAGCGTCCGATGACGTTCACACCCATGTGTAGCGGAATGACCTGCTTGTAATGGAATACGTTTTCGATAACGGTGATGTAGCCACACTCGCTTCCTTCTGCATTTTCTTCAGGAATATCCTCTTTCTGCGTGTTGCGTAGTTTTGAAACACCAATGCGTATGCCGAATTGCTTGCCACAGTCGGGGCATTGGAATACTAACGACTGTCCTTCGGTGTATTTCTTCTCGTCGAATGTGATGAAGTTATCACATTTTGGGCATCTTACTCTTTTCATTTATTTTATTTCTGTTATCCAAGATCCTTCAAATTCGATGGTGTCTGTCAGCATGTTCTTTGCTTTGTTTGCCTCTTCGCGAGTGCTGAACTTGCGATATATCACCTTTACGTGGCCATTGGCACCGATATAGACACGAGCTTCTTTCATGCCTTTACGATGAAGTTTGCTTACATACTCCTCTGCGTTCTTTTTTGCTACACGGCTTGCAAGCACAATGCTGAAGTATCGCTCTGATGTTTGCTCGTTGGTGTTGTTGATTATTGTTGCAACTTCTTTGTTCTCAGCGTTATTTGCTGTGTTCGCTTCAGTGTTTGTTGCGCCTTCTTCTGCCGCTTCGGTTGCTGTCATGTCGTTCAGTTTATCGGGCGTGCCACTGGTTATGTCTTTTGGCATAATCTCGTAGAACCAGTTTGCGTTTATAGCACTTTGGTTGATGTTGGGCTTGCTCGAATCGCCCAACTTGGCAGGCATTGTGAGCATGAAGATGATGGCAATGCAAGCTGCAGCCACATGTTTGATGTAGCGCAACGGAATGTGTACAGATAGTGTTTCGTCTGCCACGTCCTCTTTCGTTTCGGTCTGCTCGATAGTTTCGCTTACTTTTGCTGTGGCTATGGCTTTTTCCTCAACAGTATTTGCCACAGGGCGTATATTGATAGCGTCAAGTCCGTAGAGCGCAGGAGTGATAATGCCAGTCTCTTCGGGGATGAACTCTAATGTGGAGCCGTTGATGACAAATTTACCGATTCTTAATAGCTCGTATATGCGCTCTTCTTCGATGTGACGTTTGAGACTTTCAACATCTGTTGCTATCTGTTTAAGTGCTTCAGGGAAACTGATGTCGTATGTGTTGACATATTCCTGGGCTAAGAGCGAGTCGTTCATGGTCAGCTGCGGGTTGAAGCCAACAATGCGCATCGGAGGAATAAAAATGCAGTTCTCTTCGTCGTATTTGGCAGGAATATTGTGAGCCATAAATCCACCAAAGCCCGGAACAATGACACAATCATTGTTCAACAGTAACCTTGCTATATGTTTCTCCAAATATCTCATATCTGCAAATTTACGAATTTTTAATTATAACTTTGATATAAATGAATAAAAAGTGAATGGAAAAGATTAAAATATGCTTATTGTTTTGGTTTTCTTGCGAAATATGCTAACTTTGCAAGTGTTATGGCTGTGAAATCAGCATTGAGTAACGTGTAATAATTATGTATAAAAATATAGCAAAAACTTTATTTGTTCTGCTGCTTGTCCTCAAGGTAAGTGCGTGTGGAAATCGTCAGAATAAGGCGGTAGAGCCGACAGAAGATTTAACAGCAAAGCATGATTTGCAAGGAATATGGCTTGATGAGGATGGGGAAGATGTGGCTTTTCGTGTGAAGGGCGACTCTGTTTATTTCCCCGATTCGACCAGTGTACCTACGTATTTCCGCATCGAGAACCACTCGTTTGTTCTCATAGGAGGCAAGACTACTAAGTATAAGATAATGAAGCAGACACCAAATGTGTTCGAGTTTAAGAACCAAAGTGGTGAGACTGTGAAGCTTTACAAGACTAACGACGCGTCGTACATGGATGCTTTCGTGCCAAAGGCGGTGCAGAATATTAATCAAAAGAAAGTGGTGAAGTGCGATAGTGTTGTCTTCTTCAACGATGAGAAGTATCATTGCTACATACAGATTAATCCAACAACATATAAGGTGGTGAAGCCATCGGTTAATGATGACGGAGTAGAGGTGGACAATGTGTATTATGACAATATTGTTAACCTAACGGTGTTCAATGGAAATAAACGCTTATTCTCTGCCGATATGCGTAAGGAGGCGTTCGTCAATGAGGTGCCAGAACAGTTCCTAAAACAAGCAGTTTATAGCGATTTGTATTTTGATCGTATTGATGCGGAAGGTTTACATTTTTTCTCTGTTCTTGCTATGCCAGAGACATCAATAAGCTATATGGTAGAATCTATTGTAGAGTTTAATGGTAAACTTATAAAGCGGATTAAAAAGTGATTTAGTCCGCTTCACTATTTTTCGAGTTGTATTATCAAGAATATTTCATTTGGATATAAAACAAAAAACATAGATTGTCTCACGACAACCTATGCTTTCTTAACCTTAATAATCTAATACCATGAAAAACACGTTGCAAAGATAGTCTGAATTTATAATATAGACAAGTGTTGTTCTAAAATAACACATTGAAAATAATATAATTTAAGTAAACGGACATACTTTGTATGGTGCTTTTAATATCGTTTTACAATATTTGTCTTATATTGGAAGTGTTATTTCCATTGTTTTTATAGCCCCAACATAGTTCCTATTTGATAGACCACAGCCGAGACAATCCATGCTAATGCTGTTGTGTAAACAGCTGCGAATGATGCCCACTTCCAAGAACCAGTTTCGCCTTTTATTGCAGCAATGGTTGCGATGCAAGGGAAGTAGAGCAGAACAAACAGCAAGAAGCAATATGATGAGAGCGGAGTGATGCCGTCGGCTACCATCTGCTTGCGCAGATTAGAATAAGACTCTTCGCTTCCTTCCTCTACCACATCGTCGTTGTGGTAGAGAATTCCCATGGAAGAGGCTACAATCTCCTTTGCACCGATGCCCGAAATAAGACCTACATCAAGCTTCCAGTCGAAGCCTTGTGGGCGGAAAACGGGTTCTATAGCGCGACCGATGCGTCCGATGTAGCTCTGCTCCTGCTGCTCTACGCGCGAAAGTTCTTCGTTGTGTGGAAAGTAGCCAAGAGCCCACACAATGATGCTTGCAACCAGGATGATACCACCCATCTTCTTCAGATATTCCTTGCCTTTCTGCCAAGTGTGTCTACCGATAGCTTTCGCTGTTGGGAAGCGATAAGGCGGAAGCTCCATAACGAACGGAGTGTCTTCACCTTTGAACAACATCTTGCTGAAGAGACGGCTCATGAGTATAGCCATGATTATGCCTACGACGTAGAGAGACATCATCACACTGGAGCGATATTGCTGCGCAAACATCGTTCCTATAATCATTATATATATAGGGAAGCGTGCAGAACAACTCATAAGTGGAAGTATCATCATGGTTATGAGTCGTGAGCGGCGACTTTCAATGGTGCGTGTAGCCATTACGGCTGGCACATTGCAGCCAAAGCCCATGATGAGCGGTATGAACGACTTGCCATGAAGCCCCATTTTGTGCATCAGTTTATCCATGATGAAAGCAGCACGAGCCATGTATCCACTGTCTTCCATGAAAGATATGAAGAAGTAGAGTATCAAGATTTGTGGCAAGAAGACAATCACCGAGCCAACACCGCCGATGACACCGTCGATAAGCATGTCCTTTAGAGGACCGCTTGGCATGGTGCCGGCTATTGTTGTTCCAATCCACTCAACACCACTCTCAATCCACCCCATAGGGTACTGACCCAAGGAGAATGTTGCTTCAAACATTATCCAAATCATAAGGATGAAGATGGGGAAACCAACGTATCTGTTGGTGATAATTTGGTCTATGAGGTGTGTCAGCTGATAGGTGTCCTTTTTGTTGCCAGTTTGGTAGCCTGCCTCTTGCAACGCACCGTGAATGAAGCCATACTTCGCGTCCATGATGACCGTTTCGCAGTCTTCATGGGTGTAGTTCTGTACATCAGCAACAGCCTTGTCGCGTACAGAGAATATCTCTTCTGCACGGCTTGTTGATGAAACGATGAGATGCTCGGTCTCCTTGTCTTTCTCCAAGAGTTTTATGGCGAGGTAGCGAGTGGAGTAGCGATGTCGCAAATCGTTCTCCTGTTTTAGTACTGCTTGTATAGCCTCAATACCTTCCTCTACGTATGGCCCGTGGTTGATGTGGATATGACGGAACACATTGTGCTTGGGCTTTACACCGCTTGCAAAGTCCTCTTCGTGCTCTGCATCCTCCTTCTCCGATTTGCGGTATTGCTCGTGCCACTGTCGTATGCCCTCAGCTACTTCAGGGTCGAGATTGCCTTTGTCGTCGAGGAAGTCGAGGCCCTCGTACATATTAATAATAATGTGGAAAAGCAACTCGACACCTCTGCCAGTGGTGAACGTTGTGGGAATCATTGGCACACCAAAGAGTTCGCCGAGCTTCGCATAGTCGACATTGTCGCCACGCTTTTCTGTTTCGTCGAACATATTTAGAGCACAAACCATGCGTAAGTGCATGTCTATGAGTTGGGTTGTGAGGTAGAGATTGCGCTCAATGTTGCTTGCATCAATCACGTTGATAACAACATCAGGCGTGTGCTCAATAATCTCTTTGCGCACATAAAGCTCCTCTGGAGAATATGCTGAGAGCGAGTATGTTCCAGGCAAGTCGACTATGTTGAAGTCGTAACCCTCAAAAGAGGCGTGCCCCGTCTTTGCGTCAACAGTAACTCCTGAATAATTGCCAACTCGCTCGTGAGCTCCAGAGGCGAAGTTGAACAACGATGTCTTTCCGCAATTCGGGTTGCCAACCAATGCTACGTTAATGGTGCGACGCTTTTTCATCGCGGCATCGCGTAGCTGTGTGTCGCTCAAGCTATCGCTTCCTTTCTCAAGTGGTTCTGAAATCTTGGGTCTATTCTTTTCTATTTCGGCTGCTTCTTCTACCGAAATCACTTCTATCATGTCTGCTTCAGAGCGACGAAGAGAAACTTCGTAGCCCAGAATCTTGTATTTTACGGGGTCTTGCAGTGGCGCATTTAATAGCACGTCAACTACTTTTCCCTTGATGAATCCCATCTCGACGATACGTTTGCGAAAGCCTCCGTGTCCCATGACCTTCACAATTACTCCGCGTTCGCCGGTCTTTAATTCAGATAATTTCATATTGTTTCAATATTTGTTCGATGATATTATCCCTCTTGAAAGTGAATGTTATTAATATACGATGTCTTATAAGGGCACAAAAGTACACATAAAAATTGAAAAAGAAATAACTTCATGTCGTACATTTTTTCAAATACCTAAAAATGATTAATGGATGTGTTGTGTCCAAATACAAATTAAAATTGCTAACTTTGCATTTTGGAACAAATAAAACAAATAAATAAAAAAATGGAAAATCATTTCTTTTATTATCTTTTATGTATATTGGCTGCAGTGGTCGGCTTTCTGGTAGTTAAGAAAATTACAAGTTGTATGATAAAAGTTGTAATAGCACTTGTAGTGTTAGCTGCTATAGCATTCATGTATTTCAAGTTTATTGCTTAACCCCACAACATTTAGCCTTCAGATGAAGTTGATTGTAGACAGCGGAAGTACAAAGACAGACTGGTGCTTTGCGCAATCTTCCGATACATATGTATTAGTGCAGACAGACGGAATAAATCCCATTGTGCAATCATTCGATGAAATCGTGTCTGTTGTGCAAGATCAAATGCTTACTCGTGCTAAGCAGCAATTTATAGATGTGGCATCTTTGGAGAATGTGTTCTTTTACGGAGCAGGTTGTACACCTGAGCATAGCCATATTGTGGAAGAGGCGTTGCACTCGGCTCTTGATGAAAGTGTTTCGGTTTATGTTGAAAGCGATTTGTTGGCAGCAGCACGTGCGCTTTGTGGTACGCATCCTGGTATAGCATGTATATTAGGAACCGGTTCTAATTCGTGCTACTTTGATGGTGATAAAATCAAAGAACATACACCTGCGTTAGGATATATCTTGGGTGATGAGGGTAGTGGTGCAGTTCTGGGACGCACTTTTATTAATGGTATATTGAAAGGCACCCTGCCACAAGAGTTGCGTGACGAGTTCTTTGAAGAGTATCATACAAGCCAAGCTGATATTATAAACAATGTGTATCATTCTGCTTTACCTAACCGTTTTCTTGCATCGCTTTCTAAGTTTATATTGCCACGCATTAGTAATGAAAAGTTGGAAGCACTTGTCGTTCGGAACTTTGAAAGTTTTATAATTAATAATGTTAAAAACTATGCGTATGCAGAACCAGTGATAAATGCTGTGGGTAGCGTGGCTTACCTATATCACAAACAATTGGAACAGGCTGCAAACAGACAGGGTTATCGATTGGGAAAAATATTAAAAAGTCCGCTTGAAGGCTTGCTTAAATATCATTTTGTAAATAATTAAATATAGGCAATGGGCTACAACGGCTATTTGCGTGCATAAAAAAGCAAATTGCTACTGATGTGTTTGCGTAAACAATATGAAATGCAACATAGAGTTAGCAAATTTAGCTGAAAAACTTTGGCGTTTTGCGAAATACAGATTATCTTTGCAGTTAGATAATGCAAACGTTCTCAATCGTATTGAAAACGATATGCAAACGCTTGCCTTGGCAGAAAGATATGATGTAATATCAAGAAAAAATATTAACGTTTTAGACATATAATTACTATTTATGAGCGAAAAAAGAGTTTATACTTTCGGTAATGGACAAGCCGAAGGTGATGCTTCAATGCGTGAGGTACTCGGTGGTAAGGGTGCAAACCTTGCCGAGATGAACCACATCGGTGTTCCTGTGCCTCCTGGTTTTACAATCACAACTGATACCTGTAACGAATATTATGAGGTAGGTCAGGATAAGATTGTTGAGCTGCTTACTGCTGAGGTTGACGCAGCTGTGGCTCACACTGAAGAACTGATGAATTGCAAGTTCGGTGACCCAAAGAATCCTCTGTTGGTTTCTGTACGTTCAGGTGCTCGTGCTTCTATGCCGGGTATGATGGATACCATCCTCAACCTTGGTTTGAACGACGAGGTTGCTGAGGGTATGGTTGAGAAGACTGGCAACCCACACTTCGTATACGATAGCTACCGCCGTTTTGTTCAGATGTATGGTGACGTTGTTCTTGGCATGAAGCCAGAGAATAAAGAGGATATTGATCCGTTCGAGGCTATCATTGAAAAGGTGAAGGAGGAGCAGGGCGTTGTTCTTGACAAGGACCTCTCTGTAGAGTCGCTGAAGAAGCTCGTTGAGCTCTTCAAAAAGGCTATCAAGGAGCAGACTGGTAGCGACTTCCCAACTGATCCGAAGGAGCAGCTTTGGGGTGCTATCTGCGCTGTGTTCCGCAGCTGGATGAACGAGCGTGCTATTCTCTATCGTAAGATGGAAGGAATTCCTGACGAGTGGGGTACAGCAGTTTCTGTTATGGCTATGGTGTTCGGCAATATGGGCGAGACATCTGCAACAGGTGTATGCTTCAGCCGCGACGCAGGTAACGGCGAGAACCTCTTCAATGGTGAGTACCTGATTAATGCTCAGGGCGAGGACGTTGTTGCAGGTATTCGTACTCCGCAGCAGATTACAAAGATTGGCTCACAGCGTTGGGCTGAGCGTGCTGGTATCTCAGAGGAAGAGCGCGTAGCAAATTATCCTTCAATGGAGGAAGCAATGCCAGAGCTCTACAAGGAACTCGATTCACTCCAGGATAAGCTCGAAAAGCACTATCGCGATATGCAGGACATGGAATTCACCGTTCAGGAGGGTAAGCTTTGGTTCCTCCAGACACGTAATGGTAAGCGTACTGGTACTGCTATGGTTAAGATTGCGATGGATCTTCTCCACGAAGGTATGATTGACGAGAAGACAGCCCTCTTGCGTTGTGAGCCGCAGAAGCTCGACGAGCTCTTGCATCCAGTATTCGATAAGTTGGCACTCTCAAGAGCTAAGGTTATTACACAGGGTCTTCCTGCTTCTCCAGGTGCAGCTTGTGGTCAGATCGTATTCCACGCTGACGATGCTGAGGTATGGCATGAGGATGGCAAGAAGGTTATCATGGTTCGCATCGAGACATCTCCTGAGGACCTCGCAGGTATGTCTGCAGCAGAGGGTATCCTGACAGCTCGTGGCGGTATGACTTCTCACGCTGCTGTTGTTGCTCGTGGTATGGGCAAGTGCTGCGTTTCAGGTGCCGGCTCTATCAATGTTGATTACAAGACTAAGACTGTAGAGATTGAAGGTGTTGTGTACAAGGAGGGTGATTACATCTCTTTGAACGGTACAACAGGTCAGGTTTATGCAGGTCAGATTGAGACCAAGGCAGCTGAACTTTCAGGCGACTTCAAGGAACTCATGGACCTCTGCGATAAGTACACAAAGATGGAAATCCGTACCAACGCAGATACTCCACACGATGCAAAGGTAGCTCGCACATTCGGTGCTAAGGGTATCGGCTTAACACGTACAGAGCACATGTTCTTCGATGATCAGAAGATTGTTGCTATGCGTGAGATGATTTTGGCAGACTCTGTAGAGGGTCGCGAGAAGGCTCTTGCTAAACTTCTCCCATATCAGAAGGCTGACTTCTACGGCATTTTGAAGGCTATGGATGGCTGCCACGTAAATATTCGTCTGCTTGACCCACCTCTCCATGAGTTCGTACCGCACGATAAGGCTGGTCAGGAAACAATGGCTAAGGAAATGGGCGTAAGCGTAGAGGAAATCAAGAAGCGCGTAAACTCTTTGGCTGAGAACAACCCAATGCTCGGTCACCGTGGTTGCCGTCTTGGTATCACATTCCCTGAGATTACAGCAATGCAGACTCGTGCTATCCTCGGTGCAGCTTGCCAGTTGAAGAAGGAAGGCTTCAACCCACGTCCTGAGATTATGGTGCCACTCATCGGTACAGTTCAGGAGCTCAAGCAGCAGAAGTCTATCATCCTTGCTACTGCTAAGGAGGTATTCGTTGAGTATGGTGTAGAGGTAGAGTTTGAGATTGGTACAATGATTGAGATTCCACGTGCTGCCCTTACTGCAGGTAAGATTGCAGAAGAGGCTCAGTACTTCTCATTCGGTACAAACGACTTGACACAGATGACCTTCGGTTATTCTCGTGACGATATTGCTTCATTCCTCCCTGCATACATGGAGAAGAAGATTCTGAAGGTTGATCCGTTCCAGGTTCTTGATCAGGAAGGTGTTGGTCAGCTTATCAAGATGGCTGTTGAGAATGGTCGCGCTACTCGTCCGAACCTCCGTACCGGTATTTGCGGTGAGCACGGTGGTGAGCCTTCATCAGTTAAGTTCTGCGCAAAGGTCGGTATGAACTACGCTTCATGCTCTCCATTCCGCGTGCCTATCGCACGTCTCGCAGCTGCGCAGGCTGCTGTAGAGGAATAATAAGATAAGCCCTCGTAACTAACGAGTTAGGCGGTAAGTCTCTGATAATAAAGAGACTTGCCGCCTAAATTGTTTTTGGTGGGTCTGCACGTTCTGTACACTAAGATAATTCGCTTCGCTCGTGAAATGAATAGACAAGTGCCCCCGAAATAAAGCGGTTGCTTTTTCGAGGGCACTTTTATAAGTGACAATCAGTTCGGAAGCTAACTGTTCGCCACTTACTGAACAATTAAAATTTAGCCTAACCTAAATACTTCATCAAAATTTTTGCGTTGCCACTATCGCGGAGTTTCGCAATGCTCTTCTCGCGAATTTGGCGTACACGCTCGCGTGTCAGACCGAGCTGGTCGCCAATCTCTTCAAGACCTTTCTCGTGGCAGCCGATGCCGAAGCACTCGCGAATGATTGTGATTTCGCGATCCTTGAGCACTTTGTTAAGCACCGAGTTTAGTTCTAATGCCATTGACTCGTGGTCGACTTGACGGTCTGTTCGGCTGTCTTCGCCACTCGGCATGACGTCGAGCATACAGTTGTCTTCGCCATCTTGGAAAGGAGCGTCGATACTTACGTGGTGTCCGTCGGCCATGAGGCTTTGACCGATTTTCTCTTCGTCTATGTTTGTAGCTTCAGAAAGTTCTGAAACAGATGGGTGTCGCTGGTTTTCCTGTTCAAACTTGTTAATCTCGTGGTTGATTTTATTCAATGAACCAACTTGGTTGAGTGGCAGACGTACGATGCGACTCTGTTCTGCAATGGCTTGAAGTATGCTCTGACGAATCCACCATACGGCGTATGAGATGAATTTGAAACCGCGAGTCTCGTCAAACTTCTGAGCAGCTTTTATCAGACCTATATTGCCTTCGTCGATAAGGTCGGTAAGGGTAAGTCCTTGGTGCTGGTATTGTTTGGCAACAGATACCACAAATCGCAGATTGGCTGTTACAAGTTTGTCCTTGGCGCGTTCGCCCTCCGGACCTCCTTTTTTGATTTTTTGCGCAAGCTCAATCTCTTCATCAATGGTTATCAGCGGAGCACGACCAATTTCGACAAGATATTTGTCAAGTGCTTCACTGGAACGGTTTGTAATACTTTTTTGAATTTTAAGTTGTCTCATCTTATATACCTAAACTTTCTTACGCGTAATAAACTGATGTCTGTTTTCGCAAAGGTTACGAAAACCCTGCAAAGGTACGATTTTTTGCCGATACACACAAATCTAAATATGCAAAACTTATGCGTGGCGTGTATTTTGTTCTTCATTCTTGTTGTATTTTTAAAAAAGATTGTACCTTTGCGAAATATACGGCTACGAATTGGGTCGTTAACCTCATAATCAGAAAACAAATACTATTACAATTATGAATATTAAAGTGCGTTTGGCATTAATGAACTTCTTGGAGTTCGCAGTTTGGGGTGCTTACCTCACTTCTATGGGTAATTATCTTGGAAAGGCAGGTATGGGTGCCGAGATTTCTTGGTTCTATGCGATACAGGGTATCGTTTCGATTTTTATGCCTACCTTAATGGGTATTGTGGCTGACCGCCTTATACAACCTCAGCGTTTGCTTGGTTACTGTCATTTGCTTGCCGGTGTGTTTATGGTTGGTCTGTTTATGATGGGCATGAATAGTGCGACTCCGGACAAGACGCTCTTTATGTCGTTGTACACGTTGAGTGTGGCTTTCTATATGCCTACGCTTGCGTTGTCTAACACAGCTGCTTTTGCTATTCTTACCAACCATGGTCTTGATACGGTTAAGGATTTTCCGCCGATACGTGTGTTTGGTACTGTTGGTTTTATCGCTACGATGTGGTTTGTGAATTGTGCTGTCGTAGATGGTGGTTCGTTTGGTTTGACACTTGCTGATAACGCTAATAAGTTTCAATATACTCATTTGCAGTTTCTTGTTTCGGGTGTGTTGAGCTTTGTGCTTTTTGTTTATTGTATGACGCTGCCGCAATGCAAGCTTCAGGCAAAGAAGGCGCAGTCGCTTGCGGAGGCGTTCGGCTTGAACGCGTTCAAGCTGTTCAAGACTAAGCGTATGGCTTTGTTCTTCATTTTCTCTGGTTTGCTCGGAATGTCGCTGCAGGTGACGAATGGTTATGCAACGCCGTTTATTACAAGTTTTAAGGGCATACCAGAGATGGCAGACTCTTTCGCTGCCAACAATGCTACGCTGCTCGTTTCGATCAGTCAGGTGGCAGAGGCTTTGTGTATTCTTCTTATTCCATTCTTTCTGCGTCGTTATGGCATAAAGATGGTTATGCTCATCGCGATGTTCGCCTGGGTGCTGCGCTTCGGTTTCTTCGGTTTGGGTAACCCGATGATGCCGGGTGTGCTGCTCTTCGTGTTGTCATGCGTGGTTTATGGTGTGGCGTTCGACTTCTTCAATGTGTCGGGCGGATTGTTTGTGAACGCGGAGTGTGATGAGAATGTGAAGGCTTCGGCGCAGGGTTTGTTCATGCTGATGACTAACGGTTTGGGCGCAACGGTCGGTACGCTCCTTGCTGGTCAGGTTATTAATCACTATTGCCATTGGACAGAGGGTGGTTATCTGCTGGGCGATTGGCAGACTTGTTGGTTCATTTTTGCTGGTTATGCACTTGTCGTGGCATTGCTGTTCCTTGTGATGTTCAGAACGAAGAAGGAGGTTAAGGCTTAGGGCATGAAGGAAATCAGATATTTCTATGTTCCCAATGCTGCGAGCGTTGGCGAGCTGCCGGAGGAGGAGGCGAAGCACGCTGTCAGGGTGCTTCGCCTACAAAGTGGCGACCGTATGGTGCTTGTAGATGGTGAGGGGGGATTGTTTGATGCTGAGGTTAGTGTGGCATCGGGCAAGCATTGCTTGTATAACATTCTGGAGACTCTGCCGTATGAGCGTGAGTGGCGTGGACGTATAAGTCTTGCCATTGCGCCTACAAAAATGATGGATCGTATGGAATGGATGGCGGAGAAGGCTACTGAGATTGGCTTCGACGAGATTAGCTTCTTGGATTGTAAGTTCTCTGAGCGCAAGACACTGCGTACAGACAGGGTGGAGCGTATCGTTGTCTCGGCAATGAAGCAGAGTCACAAGGCTTGTAAGCCTGTGGTGAACGAGATGTGTGGCTTCAGGGAGTTTGTTGCAAGGGAACGCGAGGGTCGTAAGTTTATTGCTCATTGTTATGAGGAGGTGGCGCGTCGGGATTTGTTTGACGAGCTTTCTGCGATGGACGCGGAGACGCCGGTCACGGTGCTTGTCGGTCCGGAGGGTGATTTCTCTATCGATGAGGTGAGGTTGGCTATGGAGCATGGCTACGAGTCGATATCGCTTGGCAGGAGTCGTTTGCGTACGGAGACTGCGGGTCTGAGTGCGGTGATGATGGCAAATCTTTCAAAGCGGAGGGGGTGAAGGAGTTAAGAAGGAGTTAAGAAGTTAAGTAGTTAAGAAGTTAAGGAGTTAAGGAGTTAAGCCATTAGTGTTTTTGCTTGATTTACAGACCTTGAAAAGTTCGAGATTCTGGAGCAACAGAGTTAAGCCATTAGTGTTTTTGCTTGATTTACAGCATTAAAAGCATTTGGCTTAACTCCTTAACTCCTTAAACTTCTCTGAACTTTGTGAGGGTTTTATTCTTTATTGATGTATTGCAGTATCTGTTCGGCGTGAATCTTCGTCTTTATCTCTTTGGGTGTGAAGATTTTCTGGATGATGCCATTTTCGTCAACGAGGTATGTTGTGCGGAGAATACCGATGGTCTTTCTGCCGCAGGCTACTTTTTCGCCCCAGCAACCAAGTTGCTGCAAGAGTGTTGTCTCGGTGTCGGCGATGAGCGGGAACTGCAGTCCCTGAGTGTCGGCGAACTTCTTCTGCAGGGTCTGCTTGTCCTTGCTGACGCCTATTATGTCGTAGCCGGCAGCTGCCAACTCTTCTTTGTGTGCCTGGAGGGAACATGCCTCGGCTGTGCATCCGCTGGTGTTTGCCTTGGGATAGCTGTAAAGTACGATTTTGCGACCTTGATAGTCGCTTGCCTTGATTTCACGTCCGTCTTGGTCTATGCCAAGAATCTCGGGTATTTTGTCTCCTATGTTCATAATTGGGTTGTTTTGTTTTTATTTTTGTTTTTGTTTTATGTTGCAAAGATATGTATTCAATCTGAGATGAGCAAACTCTTTGCGCTCTTAATGTTGGATGTTTGCTGGTGGCATGGATTCTTGCTATTTCCCTTTTTGCAACATCTTACGCGACTTTTCTTTTGCGAAAGCCTGCATGTCCACAGCCACGTCATCCTCGTCCACAATCTCTACGCCGGTCATGGTTTCTATGATGTCTTCCATTGAGACCACGCCACGTAGGCAGCCGTATTCGTCGAGGATGATGGAAATGTGTTCTCGCTTCTCCAGCATCTTCTCCCATATTTGATATACCGAATCGTCTTCGTTGAAGGAAAGTATCGGGCGCATGAGGTCGGAGAGTTTTGTTTCAAATTTGTCGTCCGACAACTTCTTCAGCACCATGTCTTTCAGCACGTAGCCGATGATGTATTCCTTACTCTTGTCGTAGACGGGTATGCGTGAGAAATTCCATGTCTGCTGCTCGTAGAACTCCTTGATGGTAAGGTTCACGTTGGCTGATTCTACCACAATGGATGGTGTCATCACCTCGCGTGCCTTAACGGCAGCCAGACGGATGCAGCTTTTGATAATCTTGCTTTCTGACTCGCGGAAGATGCCCTCCGTGGTGCCTACGTCAACCATCGCCGACACTTCTTCGCGGCTCACGGAGGCTTGATGCGCCTTCGGGGTGAACACCTTTGTGATCAGCTCTGAGAGCAGAACGAGCGGGTAGGTGATGAAGATGAGCACGCGGATGATCTTGGTGGAAGGCATGGCGAGCGAACGCCAATAGGATGCTCCGATGGTCTTGGGGATGATTTCGGAAAGCACAAGGATCAACAGCGTGAGAATGGCTGATATCAGTCCGAAGTATTCTTCGCCGAAGAGCTTCATCGACTCGGCGCCGACACCTGCCGAACCGATGGTGTGGGCAATGGTATTGAGCGAAAGGATTGCGCCTACGGGACGGTCCACGTTGTTCTTGTACTGTTTCATCAAAGCGGCAGTCTTGCTGCCTTGACTCTCCTTCATCGAGATGAACGACATAGGAGTGGATAGGAGTACCGCCTCGAGGACGGAACATAAAAAGGATAGTGACAGAGCACTTAAGAAATATAATATGATTAGGCCCATGAAATATTTGATTCGTTAATAATAAGTTGTCTGCAAAAGGGGTGTTTGGACTACTTACTATAAACGAAGGGCGTTATGGTGTATGTATAATCGGTGTGTCATTTACAACGCAAAGATATCTATTTTGTGGGTATTTTTATTCCTTTGATGTCGGATGTTGGTATTCTTTAACTAAATGCCGTGGAATTTCTGTTTTGTTAGTATATTTCTTTTACCCCATCACTCCATCAAGCACCATTGTTAGCATAATACAGACAATATGCCATACCTACATTGGGGTATTTTTCGTGAAATACCTATTTTTGATGACGCTCCGAATTTGGTGGTTTCTCTTATGATTACTATTTTTGCACTCGGAAAAGAATCGTATTTACACGACCGATAGTTGTGTTCATGCAGTTTATATAAAAGTTTTATAATTATAAAGATTATTGTATTATGATTATCGAAAATGTTCATGCAAGAGAGATCTTGGATTCTCGTGGCAATCCTACAGTAGAGGTTGAGGTGTCATTAAAGTCTGGCATCGTTGGTCGCGCATCAGTCCCGTCTGGTGCCTCAACAGGTGAGAATGAGGCTTTGGAACTTCGTGATGGCGACAAGAGCCGCTATTGTGGCAAGGGAGTATTAAAGGCTGTAG
>ENA-OURN01000312-OURN01000312.1-human-gut-metagenome-genome-assembly--contig:-NODE-312-length-21874-cov-115.75_pt1 | contig 21874 bp, 19 predicted proteins | sample MGYA00242099_ERZ508987 | MGnify/ENA primary metagenome ERZ508987 (study PRJEB26280, sample SAMEA2531405) | human gut metagenome | biome: human gut; feature: human-associated habitat; material: faeces... | reverse complement strand
AGGAGTGCTTTTACAAAAACATTTCGTAATTTTGCACTTGCTTGTTGAATTCGCGAAGTATTTTCCTGATGAAAGTATGATGATGATCCGGGACAGATTCGAAGCTATGGATGAATCCAAGACATCTATGCTGTATACATTAGGCTTAAAAGATCCAACTATGGCATTAATACTTTCCATTGTTGCTGGCGGATTAGGAATTGACAGATTTTATATCGGTGACACAGGTCTTGGAATAGCAAAACTGCTTACTTGTGGAGGTTGTGGAATCTGGACGATTATAGATTACTTTTTAATCATGAAAGTAACAAAGGAGAAGAACTTAGAAAAATTCATAACAGTCATGTAATGACTAGGCAAGAAGCTTTCACCCTATTGGGAGTTTATATATTGGGAATGGTGTGGATTATACTGAACAACATCTATGATATAAGTTTAGTGCTATGCCCTACTAAAATTCTCTTTGGTATTCCTTGCCCGGGTTGCGGAATGACTAGAGCCGTAAAGCTTTGTCTTGAAGGTGAGTTATTGGCAGCAGTACGGATGAATCCTAATATCATACTAGTTTGGATTATTCTTCCCATTGCTCCTTTCATCTTAATCACACAATTAGCAACAAATAAAGATTATATAGCAAGGATAAATGCCTGTTTAGATAAGAAGGTTTACCTCGTCATAATCCTAATCGCTGAAGGAAGCATATGGATATATAACATTGTCCGGCATATATAAGCGGATTTGACTGCATACTGCTTTATAAATATCGAATATCATAAAATAAAAAACTGAAAGATTATGAAAATCAAGAGTTTATTTATCATTGCCTGTGCAATGATGTTTACATTGTCCTTGTCAGCACAGACAAGAAAAGGTACTACAACCAAGAGACCAACTACTGCGTCAAAAAGACCTGCACAACAAACAGCTTCTAAGCCGATATTAGTGGACTTAGGTTTGCCAAGCGGTACAAAATGGGCTGATAGAAATATTGGTGCAACAAGCGTTACTTCTGTTGGTGGCTATTATTCGTATGGTGAAACAGCAACCAAACAGATTTATACGTCAGATACATACACATTCAAGTCTGACATTACGAATATTGCAGGAACAGAGTATGATGTTGCAACAAAAAAGTATGGCAAGGGATGGAGCATTCCTACCGCCGAACAGTGGAAAGAACTGTTTGAGAGCTGTACCCTTGACTATATGGTAATCAACAAACTATATGTTGCGAAATTTACAGGACCAAATGGCAAATCCATTTACCTTTACTTCCCGCCTAATGATATATACGTAAGAATAGGTAACATGGAAATGTCTAAACAAATATCGGCTAAACTTATGGCATTTATAACGGAAAATGAGACTTTCGTTAATTTATCACAACTAGCACAATACAACGGAATGACCGTAAAAGCGACGGAGGCTATATATAGAACTGCCAACAAGGAATCCCTTGCTCAGATATTAGCAACGATATCCGTTGAAAAAAACGGGAAGGTTAATCCGTCCCTAAAAAAAGCAGACGTTCAGAATGCTGATGAAACGTTTTTGTATTGTGGTCTTTTAGTGCGTCCAGTTTTCAATAGTCCGAAAACTGAAAGTACTGAAGATACAGAACAAGGTGAAATAGAACTACCAGAATAAAACAATATGAAAAGAATACATTATAATATCCTAATAATCTGCTTTGCGCTTTTTAGTTGTATAACTACAAAAGCGCAGAACGCTTCTTCTGTCAAGTCTGCCAAAACTGTAGAACTCAATACTTTGCTGAAAACAAAGAAATGGTCAATCTCTGACATTGCGAGATTTATTCCATATGACATCTCAATGGTTGACGCATCTTTCAATACATGGCTTAAGAGCAAAGAAATAGTTTTCTACAAGGAAGTCAATGGGCAAAAGAAATTGGTTCTTCCTGAAGAAGTTGACAATGAACTGAAGGCAGACTATAAAGACAAACTTGGAGTGGAAACTCCTGCCAATTACTTTTCAGAATGGAAGAACTTTTTTGCAAAACGTTGTTATGCTCACGGTACTGCAGAATATGTTTTGGCTAAATATCAAAACAAGGAGATAACTCTAAAGGAATGTATAGATAAGCTGAAGAATGCAGAAGACCTAAAGAGTTATGTGTCTTATATGAAGAGTTTTGTCTTCTATGCTATGCAGCAAGAGCCTACAGCATGGGATAATCTTAATGGAGCATTGAAGGACGTTATTGCTAAAAATAAGAAGACCGGTACTTGTCTTGCTTTCATGCTTTGCAGAACCAATAGTGACCCTAAGCAATGGGTGTCAATTATCAAACAAGTTCCCAGACCTTCAAAATTCTATAATGGTAGTAGCGATGATTCGTTTAGAGAAGATGCCACTATAATGACCACTGCGTTGAATAAAATTGAGCCTATTAATTACAAGGATGAATATGGAGGTTGCCTTTCTGGTATAAATCTTTATTTAGACGGAAGAGTCATTATGCGCCGTACTAATGCAAATATACCTATAGCCACTCTTCATTCTGTACAAGAAGAGACGGATTGTCTGTCTGCATACAAAGGTCAAGACTACACGTTCCTATATAATCCAAATGGAGAAAATCTTTATGGATTTTTACAGGAAAAAGGAGGATGCTATCTGAAGTTAAAACCAGTAAAACCTACGCTATGGAGTGCAAATACAAAACGTTTGTCCAGTGAGCAGTTCGAATTAGTGGCTGGTTATAAGCTCAATAGTGCAGGAGATGTTATTGGAGAGTCGTATATAGGAATGTCAAAGCAGCAATTGGCTGAAGATCTCAAAAAGCCTCTCATGGGTTATGAAGATATAGTCAGTCTTGGTGCTCAGGCTTCTGAGTACAAGAGACAAGAAGAGATAAACAAGGCTGATAATGAGTATATGTATAAGGAGGTAACTCAGCTCAGAAAAAAATATGGAGACAAACCTGTAGATGCGATGATAAAAATAGAGCCTTATGTTGGAATGCCAGAAGGAATTTTGAATGATTATATTGGTACTATAAAAGGTATCAAAGTGAAATTGTTTGAAAGAGTGTATCATCCAGTATGGAACAAATACCAGATCTGTGGATTGTTACGCAGCTTGGGTAACAATATTACAGTTTGGTGTCTCAACGGAGTGGTTGAGCATGTTTATCACGACGGAAGATTATAAAAAAGTGAGTTCTTTGACATTTTCAGATAGTATTAAGGATTGTAAAAACAATGAACAGATAGAGAAGTCTGAAAAGTGCGGCTGCTTCAGCTGCTGCGAAATCTTTACGCCATCCGAAATCACAGATTACCTCCCTGATGAGCCGCCTACAGCCGAATGTCCCTTCTGCCATACCGACTCCGTAATAGGTGATGCCTCCGGCTTCCCTATCACCCAGGATTTCTTAAAGAAAATGAAGAAGAGATGGTTCTAGGCAAAATAAGGAAAATCGCCCTAATCCCAAGATTTATACCTATTTTGGGGATTACAATCCCCAAAAACATACTGAATTTTGGGATCAGAGCGATTTTTCAACGTTTTCATCTATCTTCCTCCCCAATCTCATGGGAGCAGTTTCACTTTTGGAAACGGACATTAAAGGGTGGTCTTTTACCGGAAAAAGGGGTTCTTCAAAAGAAAAAACATAGAAAAATAACTGCTATGAAAAATTGAACCGTTTTGAACCAATCTACTTTTATTTTTTTTCATTAACTTTGCACCGAAATTATTTGAACAGAGATAACTCACAACAAAAGTAAATGAATATAATAATGAAAAGAATCGTATTTTTAGCCGTATTCATGATCATGGCTATGATTTCTGTGCATGCCAAAAGCTATCCTTTCGACATGACCCACAGTTACGAAGTACAAATTGTTAGAGTTGCCCAACAGGGTTCCAAGTTTTTGAAAGCATGGGGGATAGCCGGTTCTCCCGACAAGGCGATTGATAGGGCTATGCAAGACGCTGTAGCCGCTTGCATCTTCACTGGAGTGGAAGGAAATGAAATTGCCGGAAAGATACCTGCACTTGTTCCTAGCAAAGAAGCATACGAGCAACACAAACAGTTCTTTGACACCTTCTTCAAGAAAGGTGAATTCTTGCAGTATGTAAAAAATGCCAACACAGGCTACCCTACAGGCGAGAACAACATTAAAACAGATAAGGGAAGGAAAGTGGGAATCTATGTTGTTGTCATGTATGACAACTTGCGTAAGCGTCTAGAAGACGAAGGTATTGTTAAAAAACTCAACAGCTATTTTTAATCGTTTTCCCAACATAGTTCTATAGTTATTAGTAAATATCATTAAATTAACAAACAGAATGAAAAAGTTATTTATCTCTTTCATGGCATTGCTATGCACATTAGGTGCCTTTGCACAGTCGACTGCGGAAAATATCAACCAACCTAAGGCAATGAAGCCTATCATCATGGTGGTTCCAGAAAAAGCTTGGTGCATCAACCAAGGGTTTGTCAAAGATGGCGACCCGAAATCGCCAGATTACGAGAAGGCCTTGCTCAACAACGATGTTCTCAATGTTATCACCAAGATGGGTGGCATCATGCAAGAACGTGGTTATCCTCTGAAAAACCTACAGAGTGCCCTCGATCAATTAAAAAATGAGAGTGCCATGGACTTGGCATTGGTATCTAAGGCTGACGGTGAAATCGTGGAGGACGAGCTCGACCAACTGACTCGTGTCGCACAGGCCGACATTTTGGTTAACATCGCCTTTACACGTACAACATACGGTCCACGCAATATGGTAGAGTTTCGTGTCACATCCATAGACGCGGCTACCAGCAAGCAAATTGGTGGTGAGACAGGAAGAAGCTCAGCCTCGGGAGCTCCGATATCTGCACTTTTAGAAGAATCAGTCTTGGGATTCATCGACAATTTCACAGGTAGCATACAGCGACACTTTGAAGATTTGGTAGCAAATGGTCGTGAAGGTTCTGTTATCTTCAAGATTGCTAATGACTGTCCTCTCACATTCGAGTCGGAAGTAAACTTGAATGGAGATACAGGCGAGCTGAATGAAGTAATTGACTATTGGATGAACGAGCATACCGTGAACGGCTCCTTTACCCAAAATGGCAAGACCCGCAATCGTCTCTCTTATGAGCAGGTACGTTTTCCTCTCTTCGGTAAGGGTAAGTTTGGCGGTAAGCCAAAAGCCATCAACATGGATGGTTTCATCAAGCCTATCACCCAGTTTCTATCCCAGTTTGGACTTTCCGTATCTACCACACCTGTCGGTATCGGCAAAGCATACGTAGTGTTAGGAGGAAAATAATGCCAATCGGCGAATCGATACAAAACAAGTTTTAATAAAAGTTTCATCACATGAAAATCAAACATATACTGATCAACCTTGCCGTAGCCATTACTTTTCCAGCTATGGCAATGGCTCAGTCGTCCAAGGACATCGGGTTGATTTGCTTGAACCCTTACATTTCTGAGACTGAAGGTCTTGGCAAAAAAGCCACTTCAATGCTCACTACCAAGTTGCAACAAATAGCGACCGCCAATGGTATGTCAGGTGCAGGTTTCGACAATCGCTTTATCATTACAGCGCATGTACAAAAACTGAATAGCAGCCAAACACAAACCTTTCCACAGAAAAATGCTGTGCAAGTGAATATCGGCATCTACGTGGGGGACGGGCTAGACGGAACGCTTTACTCCAGTTATAGTTATGAAGCCAAGGGCATTGGTGACTCAGAAGATCAAGCCATAGCCAATGCAGTCAGAAAGGTGAATCCTAACCAGGAAGACTTGCAGAGAGCCATATTAAAAGGCAAAGAACAGATATTGAAATACTACGAAAAGATGTCGGGCAGCATCATCCAAACAGCCAAAGCTACGGCAGCAGCAGGTAAGTATGACGATGCAATCAACATGCTCTTTGCTATACCGATGAACAATAAGGACTTCCAAACCGCCCAAGCGCTCATCGCACAGTATGGTAGTACTTCACTTGACAACAAGAACTTAGAAATTGTCAGACAAGCACGTGCGGCATGGAGTGCCAATCCTACAGAAGAAGGAGCCACAGCAGCCAATGAAATTCTAGAAAAACTTGACGCTCCATCCACCAAAGTACAAACTGAAGCCAAGAGCTTGCAAAATGAGATGGGAGCTAGAATCAAAGCCATAAGCGACAGAGAATTTAAGTTAGAAGCCCAAAAAGAGCAAAACGAGAAAGATGTCAAGTTGGCTGGCATCCGCGCAGCCGAATCGGTAGCCAAAGCATACGTCGCAAGCCGCCCTAAGGTTGTGTATCATTACTATTGGTGGTAAGACTCTTTATAGGTTATATCGTAATTAAAGACAATTCAATAATAAAAAAAACATTTTATGAACAAGAGATTTACATTCGCTCTCCTTATGTTAGGAGGCATCTTAACTTTGTCTTCCTGTAGTGAAGATAAAGACATGGAGGTGTTTGTCGGAGACAATTTTTCAACTGACAGACAAAAAATTATTGACGAATTAAATGCACTAAACTTTCCAACAAGTTTTACAGAATCAGATGACAAGCATCCAGAATACAAGAAAATGGATCCCGAGACCTACTCTAGCAAACAAAGGACAGAAGGAAAAGGTTTAGAAGGATACTATGGCTACGTAGATTTAGGATTATCTGTAAAATGGGCAGCATCTAATATCGGATCCGTTAGTCCCGTGAACAAACAGACTTCACTTGACGAAATGCTACAGGAATTAGAACAAGAGATGAACCTGCAGCCTATGGAAAAGCCTTCATTCACAAACAAAGAGAATAGTACTTATCCTGCAATTATGACATATGATGAATATCTAAAGAGCATGGATATCAAAGAACTCTATTCCGCATACAATAAATATAGCAAATATTGCTCTGACAAGACAAGCGCCCACAACAACGCCATAACAAGATACAATAACACCCAATATGAGAATCACCAGTATCTTTTTGCTAATGGAGACGGATATCCATGGGGAGGACTGGGCATGTGGGACTACCTCGGAACAAAAGAAGCACCTATGAATATTGCAGGTAATGCTGAGTTTGATGTGGCAACACATATCTTGGGTGAAGGATGGAGCATTCCAACAAAGGCACAATGGCAAGAACTCATGGATAAATGTAAATGGGAAAAGCATGACAACTATTATATTGTGACTGGTCCTTCGGGAAAACAAATTGTTCTGCCTACAGCTTGGTATCATACATCAGAACAGACAGGAAGAGAAGTTTATAATTTCTCCCTCTATGATACCAAGGAATTTAAAGTCGGTGGGTTTAGGGACTTATTCTACATCCGTGCCGTCCATACAAAATAACATTCTCGAATATCAAAAAATAAAAATAACATGAATATCAAAAGTTTTATATTCGCTACCACTGTCTCTTGTCTTTTAGCGGCACCACTATCTGCAAAAGAGAAAACTTTTTATGATTCTAAGAGCAACATCGTATGTATTGCAGGAAATTACGAGTTGCTGGAATATGGTAACAAATTTAGAAAGGTTGAAGTCTCAATACCACAGTCGTATAGCACATATACGGCTAAGCAAATAGAGGAGACTTTGAATAGCGAGAATTATGGTAAGAAAATACTTGATTATTTGTTTAGCTACAATGGTTCATCATTGTCAGAAGACCGTCTAAAAGACTTAGCACTGCAAAATGTTCTGAAGTCTGATGACGAGCGTGCCTCCATCGGAGTTATATCAAAAGACGACATTCTCAAAGAGGACTATCTGCCAATCTTAGAGAACAACTACATATTTATCGTTAATACCAAGAAAGGAAAAAAACGTTGGAATGTGTATAAGGTCATGATAAACAAAGATGTCCTTGATCAAGTATTCAATAGTTGGAATGACATGGACAAATATAACCAAATAAAAGTTCCTATATCCTTCGTCTCATCTGACAAAGCAAAGCTAATTAAAGATATAGACACCAAGCAAGAAATTCTGAAGAACAAAACCAAAAGAAAAATGGCCATTAAAGTTCCAGCTTTCGCTATCCGTGGACAAGTGACAGGAAGAAATCCATTCGCTACAAACATTGGAACAATCTACGGACTAAAAAACTGTGATAAGGTGGCTATCTATCGCACAAAAGAGAAAAATGGTAAAATGTATTCTTCAAAGGTTAGTACCACAAGAGCTTGCAATGTGGCAGATAGCACTGCAAATCTTTACACCTTTGCCGGTGGTCAAGCCTCATATAAGAAAGGTGACGTAGCTGTATATCAGCCTAGCTCAAACACGAGCATTTACATAACAGGTGAATATATGGATCACTCTTATGGCATTGGCCTTACTTATGACAAACGTATAGGCTTAAGCCGTAGTGGAATTTCACAATACATAATGCTGAAAGCTGGTACTGGTATTTATGAGAATCATAATAAACGCCTTTATGCCACAAACACTGGCGATGTCGTAAAGAGTCCAATCTACATGAACGCAGGATTAGGATATGGATTGGGATTCGAGTTTGCTCATTGCTTGGAATTCGTACCTTATTTTATGGCACAATGGGAAGGTCTCTACTTTGCCAACAAGTATGAGTCACCAAATGCAACATACAATGATGGGACAAAGGATTATCACTCTTCAAACTATGGAAAGGATGTATGGAATCATGCCGTACGAGTTCCTATAGGTGCAAAATTTAATGTCAATATTGTCTATCCTTTACAGTTGACCCTTGGTGCAGAATACATCCTTAATTTCAATCTTAACAAGATTAAGGATGATGACAACACGAAGAGCAATGCAGAGCGTTTCTTCTTTGATCCTACAGGCTACAAACGAAATGGATTAAACATCTATGCGGGTCTGAGATTCAACTTCTAAGCCAACGAATAAGAACGCAAGATAATCGATTCTAATTACCCTTCACCCACATTTTTTCAATCACCTATATATAGGGAATTCTGATGATTGGGTGAAGGGTATTAATAAATAAAGACATTAGTATCTAGTTAAAATTGAAACACTAATACTTAATATTAATAAGAAAAGTGTTTTTAGACCGAATGATAGTTTCGGACCAAAAACACTTATAATATCACATTTATCATTCTTCAAAAGTCATAGACATGGAACTTTACTTTTCAATTTTTGAGGTAGAAAGTATGAAGATATTGTCGCATTTGGGCTTTTGTGTATTGTATAGGACAATCTCTTCTGCTGCGAAATCTTCACGCCATCCGAAATCACAGACTACCTGCCTGATAATCCCCCTACAGCCGAATGTCCCTTCTGCCATACCGACTCCGTAATAGGTGAAGCCTCCGGCTTCCCTATCACCAAGGATTTCTTGAAGAAAATGAAGAAGAGATGGTTCTAGGCAAAATAAGGAAAATCGCCCTAACCCCAAAATTTACACCTATTTTTGGGGTTACAATCCCCAAAAACATACAGAATTTTGGGATTAGGGCGATTTTTCAACGTTTTCATCTATCTTCCTCCCCTATCTCATGGGGGCAGTTTCTTCTCGAGTATCTGAGCAGTTCTGAATTAGTTGAAGAAGGTTATGCCACTTGGCTGTTCCAAAGTAGTGCGCTAGAAGGACCTAGTAAAAAACATGGTATCATCAGCATTAAGCCTCTCGGTAATTCCTGGTACAAATATTCATATTATGACATGGGAACAAAGGCTGAAAACAAAGTAAAGGTCATCATAGATGGAACAACCATCAAATTCGACAAGGTGGAACAACTTACCAAATTCTAATGGATGACATCATTTAAATAATCAAGCGAGGGTGTGTCATAAGTTTATGATTCACCCTATTCTTGTTGTTGGAAAAGATAGGATATGTTGTTGGAAAAGATAGGATATGTTGTTGAGATAGTTAGTATCTTCGGTCGCACAACAGCTGTTGTGCGCTTGCATAACAGCTGATATGCGCATGCACAACACCTGTTGTGCATGCGGTGGTCAACTGTTATGCACCAACTATTATTCAGACTTATGACACACCCTCGTTTTTTTGAAATTTTCCCTTCATATTACTATATTATAAAGGTATAACCAAAAAGCAAGAATAAGATGGCAAATAAAATGTCTATATGTATCATCAAATACACCTATACTCGATATGTAGGGGTGGATATCGAAAAATATACTCGGGGACTATTCGAGTATGTAAAGGAAGAGTTTGGAGAGTTTCGACCACAAATGTCAGAGCCTAGAACTATACCTGATATGCCAGACTATCTGGACATCGTGCTCTGCAAAAAGGACGGAAGCATTTTCTACGAAATGGATATCCAAAGACGTGCCATCAACATCCCGCTCGACTTTCAGCTGGAAGGACTGGTCATGGAAATCGACATCACCAACTGTGATGGTACAAAATACAAGAAGACACACCAATTCTTAAAATAAACATCCCATGACATACGAAGAATTCAAGCAATTGGCTGAGCATCCACAGCATCGGGATGTTCCTGCCATCTTCAAGCTCGAAGTTTTAGAAAACGGAAGAGCTGGAGGAGAAAAAGCGTTCACATTATCCGAAATACAAGGTGAACACCTATTGTCCGCAAGCCTTCACCACAACCTTGGAGGAGGCTGAGAGACTGATGCACCAGGATGTCCAGTACCGCAAAAAGATGAAGGAGGAAGACGACTATCCGCTGGATACCTTCTGCTATTATATCTCGGAGATTCCGATGGGAATGTTGCACTACGACCGGGAATGTCTTTCTGAAAGAGTGTATGACGGTGAGGGAAAACTGATCGAATACCACGACCATGTTCCGTCGCTGTATGTCTTCGCCCCTCACTATCATGTGCCGCTCTATCTTCAGAGACGATTCAAGGGGTATCTGGAGAAGGCTGAGAAAAAGCAGAAAGAAGAGGAGGAGAAAGACAGGATCTTCCGCCAGGCTCACGATTGCAGCTTCAGCAACAAGGAACAAATAGAAAAATCTGAAAAGTGCGGCTGTTTTTTCTGCGGCGAAATCTTCTCGCCATCCGAAATCACGGATTACCTCCCTGATGAGCCGCCTACAGCTGAATGTCCCTTCTGTTATACCGACTCCGTAATAGGTGATGCCTCCGGCTTCCCTATCACCAAGGATTTCTTGAAGAAAATGAAGAAGAGATGGTTCTAGGCGATTTTTCAACGTTTTTCACCGACCTGCCCCCTAACTCATGGGGGCAGTATCAGTTTTGAAAACGGACATTAAAATACCATTTATCCAAAGAGATCATTCATCCTTACCTCACTATTCACCAATCCACTATGCATATTCTGCTTCACCCCATAAGTCGTGATGAAAGTATGCAGCAATGCCTTCTTCGTCTTGGTCGCCACAGAGAAGGAAGACATCCTGTCACGCAGCCGCTGCTCATAGCTGGCATCTATCACAAACTCATCCTTGGCATATTTCATCTCACAGATATTGATAGCTCCATCAGCACGGTCTATCAGCATATCTATCTGACCTCCTCGCCATTCTGCACCAGTAGAATCTACAAAAGGACGGCAGGACCAGGAATAAACATTCGCCAAAACACCAGAAATACCCAATGCCTTCTTGATCTGTGGGATATGATGTAGGCATACCTGTTCGAAAGCATAACCGCTCCAGGCTGTTCTACTTCCCGAATTGCGCATGTTACTCCAGAAGTTCTTATCCTGCCCACTGTTATTTGCCACAAAACGGGTATAGAACAATGAGTATAAGTCAGTTAACTGATATAGGGCATCCCTTTCACTCTTTCCTATGGTAGCATATTTCCTGATAAAATCGCATTTCTTCAGATTCTCCAGGATTTCTGATAACTGTCCACCGCCTTTCAGTTTCAACTCATCCATCAATTCCTTACGGGTCATCCCCTTCATTTTTTCAGAAAGCACCTCTACTATCTTGCGATAATGCTTGGAGTCATTAAAGAGGGAACGGAAGAGGAAATCGAATTCTCCACGTAATGGCGAATCCTGCGAGAAAAACAGTCTGTCGATGCACACATCTAACGGCACACCACGCTCCAGCATATCAAGATAATAAGGAATACCACCCAATATCATATACACATCCAATACCTGCTGGCGGGTAAGAGCAAGGCCTTTCAATTCGTTTAAGAACAGCTCTGTCTCGCCCAGAGAGAATGGAGCCAGATAGATCTGCCGGGTAACGCGACCATACAATCCGCCCTTATCGCCTATAAACTTAGCCAACATCCACGTGGTGGAAGAACCACAGACGATAAGTTTCAGTTGAGGGACCATAGAAGCCCATGAATTCCAGAAATAACTGAAAGCTGCGATAAAATTGCTTTTGGGCGTATCCATCCAAGGCAACTCATCAAAGAACAGAACAATCGGTTCCTGCAGAGATAAGCCCGACAGATATTCACGCAAAGCAGCAAAAGCCTCAAACCAGGTTTTCAGCTTGGGCACGGTCTGCTTAGCATACTGCGCCAACGCCATCCGAAACTGCTCCAGCTGTACCGCACGGCTCACTTCATACATACCAATAAAGGAAAAGGCAAACTGGTCGTTGAATATTTTTCGAACCAGAAAAGTCTTTCCTACGCGCCTACGACCATAGATAGCTATCAGTTCTGCCTTGTTGCTTTTACAACGTTCCAGAATGAGTTTCTGCTCATATTCACGTCCTATTATTCCGTTTGCATCCATAACTTTCTGATTTTATTTCATTTATACTAAATTTTATCGGTGCAAAGATAAACAAAAAAAATGAAATCTGCAAGGATAGTACCGCCCTAACTATCTTTTTTAACATAGTTAGGGCGCACCTATAAACGATAACACCGCCCTAACTACCTATTTTTATATAGTTAGGGCGGTACTATCAGAAAAGAAGCAGGATGGAAGACTGGTCCACCCTGCTATTTTTATTAGAATACCTTTACGAAACGGTCGATGTCAATGGAAAGGCCTACTGAGAAGGTGCGGCCGGTGGTCATCGCAGAACTCCAATAATAGTTCTCTGGCGTATAACCGAAAAGATTATCTACCGTAAAGTTCAGATTGACGGCATCCAGGAATCGCTGTTGAAGCGTGAACTTCCACAACTGATAACTGCTGTCATGCTTCTCGATGTTTGTATCAGGAGAAGACAGGTATCTGCCTGACAGAGCCGCATTGATGCGATAGAACGAACAGAGTTGGCGATCGTAGTCGAGACGCCAGGTGGCGGTATGAGGACGAGGCTGGGAGAACTGGGAATCTACACTTCTGCCACCCACATGGAGATAACTGTAGTCGAGTTTCACACCTAGACCCATATCCGAACGGTACTGGGCACTGAAGTCGATGCCGCTCACCTCTACTCCATCCTCGTTGCAATAACGCGAAGCCACATCCGGCTGACCGGTTCCCGGGATATAATCGGCATAATCCTCGGTAGTGATGCGCTTATCATACTTATTATAATAGCCCATCAGGGTAAGACTATACTGACCGGTAAAGAAGCCAGCATTCTTCACCCTTCCGGCATGCTCCAGCGCCAGGTTGTAGTTGTTGCTCTTCTCCGGCTTCAAATCCGGATTACCGTAAATCATCTGCATACCTGCCATATCAAAGTTCATATACATCTCCTTGAGCGTTGGGGCACGGAATCCGCCGGCATAGTTGGCACGGATGGAGAAACCCTTCCACTTGGTCATCAGAGCCAGACGACCGGTAGTAGCATGCTGGCTGGATGCAGAGAAGTAATCATGACGAAGACTTGCCACGATGTTCAACCACTGCAAAGGATTGTAATCGAACTGGGCGAAGGCATCACATGAATTCTGATTCTTTGATTCATTATCCTCAAACTGATAGGTGGTAAGATAATCGTTCAGGAAATCTGCACCTACCGTCAATGTATTCTTGCCGAAGATATGGGAATAGAGGGCACGGACGGTGTTCTGACGGTTGGTATAATCGTGGTCGTGAGTACGCTCATCATTCACATATCGAGCCTTGTCATACTGGTCGAAGCCGTAAGAAATCTCCAGATTATCATTCTCCGAAAGATTCATCACGGTCTTCAGTCCGGCAGAATAATCCATGTAATGATCATCATAGTTGCTGCGCTTGCTGATACGATTGAAATAACCGCCACGACCTATCAGTTTTACCTTATCTGAGAGCTTGTAGGTAAGACGCTCCTTCACATTGAAGGTCTCTCCACCATAGATATGGAGGATGTTGGATTCTGTATCGAAAGGACTGGTGAGCTGAACCTCATCCGATGTGGTGCGCTGGATGCTGGTCTGCGAATTCCATTTTCCGGCATTGAAGCTGAAGCTTCCACCGTGGCGCCACTCCTTGTTGAAGTCGTTGTAGCGGGTATTGACATTGGCAGTCCAAGGCTCGCTGTTTTCACGGGAGATGATGTTGACAACTCCGGCTACGGCATTGGCGCCATAGAGCGCCGAAGCAGCACCCTTTACTATCTCGATACGTCCTACATTATCCAAGTTCAGACGACTATAATCTACATTATCCATAGTTTCACCAGCCAATCGCTCGCCATCTACGAGGAAGAGCACGGCGTTTCCACCGAAACCATTCATGTTGAGAGAAGTCTCCTGATTCATGGCATAGCCGAATTCCAGACCCGGCATCTGCTCGGTGAGGAGGTCCTGGATATTGGTAGCATCAGCTATCTTGATATCATTGGCGGTAATCAGACGGGTTACCACAGGAGCATCCTTCAAAGCCTTCGGAGTTCGGGTTGCGGTAACTACCACCTGATCGAGGGCTGTAGCATCCGGTTGAAGGCGAAGCACATGCTGCTCACCTTTTCTCTCATCCGCTTTCAGTACGAAAGTCTGAGTCTGATAGCCCACAAAGCTCACCTTCACTCTCACCGCTCCATCCTTGCTGTAAGGAATGCGGAAATATCCGTCTTCATCAGTTGTTACCCCATCCTTTGCATGCAAAATCTGGACGGTAGCACCCGCCAGAGGTGCGCCTGAATCATCGAGCACCCTACCCACGACATCGCCCTGGGTTTCGGCTTTCAGATTCAGGCACAATCCGCAAAGGATCAGGAATAGTGCGAATATCTTTTGTTTCATCGAATTATATCAAAGTTTATCCTGAAACAATCCTTTTATTTTGTACAAACAAACTTACCAATCATTGGCATAGGCATTTTGCCATACTGCACAGAATAGTTGACGGTCAGGGTTTTGTCCTTCAATGTACCATGCAAAGTAACTGTGTACTTCTTCTCTGCACCATTCACGGTAATAGTACCTGCATAGTTCTCCTGAGAGAAAGCATAAGCACCGTAAGAACCGGAAGCCTTCACAGCAGGTACCTCCAGAGCAGGAAGAGCCATCATACCCTCGCCACAAGCTGGCAATGTAACCTTGACTGTAGCATCATCTACAGCCTCAATCTTCATGGTAAGATTCTCGTATGTAGAAGCCTGACCCATTACGGTCATATCCAGGCTGCTGGTGTATGTACCAGCAATCTCCTTGGCAGCTGCCACAGTATCATTATCATCATCGCTGCTGCAAGAGCTGAATGCTACACACATAGAAACCAAAGCCAACATCATGGCCATCATTGTCTTAAACTTTTTCATTTTTCTTTATTTTTCTTTTAGTTACAATAATATTTTCTGTTTGAGGGGATTTGCAATCCCGTTTATTTATCTTCCGGAACATAGATGATTTCGCCATTCTCCAACTGGTAAGCAATGCCTACCTTCTTTCCCTTGTTGCCCGACTTCTTACTCTGATCTTCAGAAGGGGTATAGCGATTTATCTTCTGTCCATCCTTGGTAATGATTTCCATATTCTCCTTACCAGGGTTCTTCACCATCGTGAAGTTATCCTTGCTGAACATTTCCGTCATATTATAGCGCGAAACGAGGGCTACCATCAGGGCGAGGGCAAATACCATCGCCACATCGAAGAGGTTGCTCACTACGCTCATCGGATCATCATCCTCGCCATCATGCGCAAGCCTATTTCTGCGTCTCTGTCTCATAAATTATATATCTTTACTTTTTTACCTTTAAAAGCCTTTTTACTTTTCCTCCAAAAGGTCTGCCATAAACTCGAGGTTGCTCATATCCTCAGTGTACCAGCGGTTCTTGGTCTGCTTGGTTACGAAACCGATGGCTGCAGAGAACAATCCCACTACGGTGGTAGCGAAAGCCACCTGCATATTGTAAGCCATCGAAGCAATATCGCCGGTAGAAAGGCCTACCAGGGCAGGACCCATCGGAATCAAGGTACCCATCAAACCGAGCATCGGACCCATCTTCAGGAGTGTAGAAGGAAGAGAAAGATCCTTCTCAACAAACTGGGCATACTGGTCGAGAATGCGGTTTACCTGCGCCTTGCTCTGACGGTTGTCCACGAGTTTCTTCATATAGGAAACGATGACAGCCTGCTTGTTCTTTGGCAAGCGATCGCCCAGGGTATCGATATTATCGAGTGTCAGGGTGTTCATCTGTTCACGAATCTCCGCACCCGACTTGCGCTTTACAAGATACTGTCCGAAGAAACCTCCGAGGAGTAGCAAGGCTCTGAGGAAGAAGAAAATCAACAAAATAATCACAGGAACCAGCATGCCTGTGGAAATCCAAAACAATACGTCTGATATGTAATTCATTATACTCTATATTTTTTAATTTGATAATTGTAAATTGCCCATCCTATCGCCATTCCTACGATGACGATGGCGATAACGCCGAGAAGCGAAAGGGCATCGAAACTGTTGAATCCTGCCACCGCTGTCCTGCCATTCACCGTACCGATGATGCCCACCAATCCGAGCAGCACCTCTACCAGAAAAAGCAGTTCCAAGCGGATTGGTCGCTCCGGCAAGAGCCATCTCAAACCATAGGTGAATACCGGCGTCAAGACCAGCAGCACTACGGCAAGCACCCATGCCACTACCTGGAACGATACGCCAGGAAGCAGGAAGATGGTCATCACCAGAACACTGAAAAGCACTGGGAAAACCAGCAAACCCGGGAAGTACTTCAGGAAGATGAAGAACACCCATTTGCGGCGACTCACATGTTCCGAAGTCTTCAGATCTACGTGGTTCACACAGAAAAGCATCGTGAGTGCCACGTCGATACTCAGCAGCACCGCCATATCGAGCATCAGCTTCTGATCGGCTATCCAGGCCGCAATCTGCGTCTTCGACTGTTCGATGGCAAGTGGCCAGGTCATTCCCACGAAGAAGGCTACAAGCACCGAGATGATCATAATCTCCTTCACTCCGTGGAAGGTCTGCTTCAGCACAAAACTGAAGCAAACCAATATCATCATTACTAAAACTAATGTCTCCATTTCTATTCAACCATATTCTTTCTTCTTCTGCGAATCAGAATCGCCAACATCACGAATGCTACTATGACGATGACACCTACAACGATGCCGCTCACCACAGTGGTGGTCTTCTGAGCTTCCTCATTCAGCGTCTCCTTCTTCATCACCATACCCTTATTGCTGCTGTTCTTCGCAGCCTCAGCATCACGGATCTGCCCTACATTCTGCTGATATTCCTTGGCAGAAGCAGCATCGGTTTTGCTGGCGATATAGTTGCGCAGCTTGGCATTGTCGCAGACAAAACCGGAGCATGAAGGCTTATACTTGTTCACGGTCTCGGTATGGAGCTTGGCGATGTCCTTGAGCTGCTGAGGAGTAGCCTTCCACATACCCTTACGGGCACTCTCCATCATCACGGCGGTCATCTCCATCAGCGCTGCCGGATTCTGCTTGTCGAAGAACTCCTTGGTGCCGAGATGGTACTTGTCCTTGACATATACATTATAGATCTCGTCCCACATCTCCTTGTCGATTGCCTTTGGCTTCATCACATTCCAGCCGTAGGTATTGGTTACGATTTCGGCGAATGTGCTGGCACTGCTGGCTCCACCCTTCATCTTCTCCTTGATATAGGCTGGATTGAAGATGGTGGTTCTGCCCTCGATGCCGATAGCCTCCTTCACCTCCTGCATTCTCATATTGCTATGGTTGCGATAGTCGGCGAGATAAGCATCCGGATCCTTACCGGTCACATTGCGGACTGCGAGGTTCATACCTCCCATAAACTCATATACGTGGTCGAGACTCAAAGCACCCCAAGTATTGCTCTGTCGTGGCTGAACTACCACATCAGTACGAGTCAGCGCTGCCTCGAAAGCAGCCTTGCGAACGGTCTCCCAGTTCTTCTCATCACCGTAGTAGGCACCCATATTGTTCATATAGACCTCGGCTATCTGACTCTCCTTATCCCAGCGGTCGCCTGCGGTTACCATCTCCTGAATACCGGTGCCATAGTTGCCGTTTACGCCACCAAACACTCGATACATACTCACCTCGCGTGCCTCCTTTGGTGACATACCCTTCTCTACGAGCACTCTTTCGGATTCGGTAACACCGGCTTTCACCAGGTTGTCATACTTATCACCCTTGGCATTTGCCGCCATCTCTATCGCCTTGTTGATGAGGAAGAGACGTGATGCAGCAAGGTCGCGGAGCTGACCGGAAGTCTGAACCACGACATCGATGCGAGGACGGCCCAACTGCTTGGATGGAATGAGACGCAGATCGGTAACACGACCGAAGGCATCTCTTACCGGTTCTACACCGAGCATATAGAGAATCTGAGCGATGGTAGCACCCTCTGTTTCGATAAACTCGCTGCTCCAGAGCGTGTAGCTTACCTTACGAGGATATTCACCCTTATGTCGCTCGCAATACATCTTGATGGTATTGTCGCAAAGTTCCTTTGCCTTCTCCCAGGCATCCTCCGAAGGTGTATTCTCCACATTGATGGAGAAGAGGTTTCTACCGGTAGGCAGGGTGTTCGGATTCACAATCAGATCACCACCAGGAGATGGAGCGGTAAAGCCGCCATTCAGGGCATTCATCAGAGAAGACATCTCGTTGAGCGGACTCTGACGGAGCGCCTCCGAATACTTACCCACATTCTGCAAGGCATGCTCTACGGTAGTAATCGCCTGAGCCAGATGAATCTGCTGACGGGTATATTTAGGTGCTTTCGACATCATCATACCCTTATCTTTAGAAGATTTCTGAGATGCTTTGCCCTTGCCGGCTTTCGCCATCTTCGCCTTCTTCAGATCCTCCTGATACCATTTCTGTCCCTTCTTGATGGCTTCCATCATCTTGTCAGGGAAGTGACCGGTCTGCTCCATCTTCTCAAAAGCCTCACGACTCATCTGCGGAATCTTCTTCTTATGAGAAACCTTGGCAGCACGGAGCTCGCTTACCGTACGGTGGTCCACCTTCTTCGGCTTCGCCTCCTTCGCTCCACCCATCTGGTCTGCCATCTGCATCATCATCTGGATAGGATCCGGAGCAGCCTGCATCGCCTCTACCTTACGGGCCATCTGGAGTTCGGCAGGAGTGATTCCTACATAACGGCAGATGTATTCATCAGAAACCGAGGCTGAACCCAGAAGCTGGGTCACGGTATTGCGTGCCTTGCTCAGATAGAGACGGTCGAAAAGCTGCTTGTGCTTCTCCACACCCTCCTGGGCACGACCTTTCAGTTTATCTACAGCCAGCATTCCGTAGGCAATAGGATCTGTAGCCATCGCATAGACGCTGGTACGGACATCATCATTATCGTATGGCACACCCAAAGTATAGAGTTTGCCGGTAATCTTCTCGTTTGCCAACTCTTCCGCATAGTTCTCTACTCTCGCGATTTCATCTGCAGAATAAGGCTTGTTCATCTGCTTGTCATCGAGTCCCAGTTCACGGGCGATTCCCATCTTCACGGTCAGCGCCTTCACCTTGAGCGACTGTTCGGCAGATGCCTTCTTCTCGTATGACTGGATGGCATCGCTCAACTGCTTATAGGTCTGTCGCAACTCGCTCTCCTTGAAAGGAGGGGTGAGATAGCTCTGGGTCTGGGCATAGGTGCGGCGCTTGGCAATCATCGCCTCGCCCACATTGCCGATGGTATATATATAAAGATGTGGAACCACACCAATCAATCGGTCACTCCAGTCGTTGCTGCCGAGTGCCACCTGCTTTCTCGGAGTATATTCCAGTGAGCCGTGGGTTCCGAAATGGATAAGTGCATCGGCACTGAAACCATAACGAGCCCAGAGATAAGAGGCAACATAGGTGTAAGGAGGTGCCTGGTCGGTGCCATGCACAATCTTGAAGGAGTCGCCTCCCACGCCTGCCATCACCTGTGGAAGCAGAGCCACATTACCAAACTGCAGTCTTGCCACCGCCAACTTACCGTCATCGGTAGCCATATATTTGCCAGGGAAGGAACCATAGAGCTGGTTCATCTCCTTGATCATCTTCTTAGACAAAGCCTTCTGAGTCCATCCGGCAAACTGCTGGGCGGTTACCAAGGCTGGATGTCCCGACTTCAGAAACTGGGTATAAGCACCCTCGGCATAGGTTCCGAAGACGGCACCCTGAGCCTGAATCATCTTTGCCAGTTCCTGAGGATTGGCTGGCAACTTGCCTACATTATATCCTTCATTCTTCAAGCGAACCAGGAGATTGTAGAGCGATGGAACCACTTCCATTCCCGAAGCGGTGAGTGCATTCTGACCGGGACCCTTGAAGTAGAAGATGGCGATGCGCTTGCTGCTGTTCTTCTTGTTCTTCAGATTCACATAGCCCTGCACGCTCTCCACGAAACTCTCCATTCTGTCTGGGATGCCGTAAACCTCCTGCAAGCCCTCCTTGTTGATGCGCTGTCCGAAAACCACGTATGGACGGATAGCACCATCAATCTCCGGAGTCACGATGCTCTGCGACATGAAGCCGCCGTTCATTCCCTGCTTGTCGTTCTCCCAATCGGTGGTCAAGCGGTTGATATTAAGAGGTGAGAATAGTGGAATATTCTTCTGCTTCAGGAACTCAACGAAGTAATCGCCCAGTCTGCCATGCGCCATATTCACTACGGCATTCGCCTGGATACTGTCGGCATGATGACCGGCGATAAAGCTCTGCAGCTGGTTGATGCGATACACCATGAATCCCTTCTTCTCGAAAGCCTTCTCCATATCTGGAGCCGCACCCATAAAACCGGTGAGCAAGATGGTAGGAGCACCTTTCTTATATAATCCGTTCTTCGCCAGGAATGCATTGTACTCGCGGATGCTGTTGAAACCCAGTTCATCACCCTTCTCATCCTTCGGGTCGAAATGAGTCAGGAGATAGTTTGGTCGCTCATCCACACGTTCCGGTTCTGGAGCCATGAACTTCTTTCCGTCGATAAACTTGCGGATGTAAGCGAGCATACTGTGATAATTCTTCTTGCTGCCATTCTCGATGTACTGCATCAGATAATCTGCATCGAAATTATCTACTGATACGATATTGTTGGCTGGGTTGGTAGCAGCATGAGTCAGGGTCGGCACCTTATAGGAAGCCTCTTCCAACTGCTTGCGCTGGTTCTCGTCGATTCGGAGTCCCATACCATTCACGATAATCATATCGTAATCATCCAGATGATCGAAATCATCGGTTGTGATCTCACTCAGTTTAATCATCGCATTGTCGTTGGCATGCGAAATCTGTCCCAGCGCAATAGCCTGATAGTTAAGGAAAGCGATGCGGGTAGTACCCACCCAGGCAGAGTAAGCCTTCGCCAAACCTCCCAGAACAATCACAGCCAATAAGGCCAGGAAGATGTGTTTCTTTTTAATCTTTCTGATTTTTCCTAATCCTTTTTTCATATCTATTCCTTTTTTCGGGCTGCAAAGGTAAGACTTATTTAGAAATTGTACAATACCGAGAAATTGTGATTTTCACATTTTTTATACTTAAAAGTTGGTATCGTAACTACTCAGCACCCCTATAGAAAACTTCTCGTTAATAAAGCATAAACTTGATTTTGCTTATTTTCATCATCATTACAA
>ENA-OURN01000308-OURN01000308.1-human-gut-metagenome-genome-assembly--contig:-NODE-308-length-22088-cov-3.04189_pt1 | contig 22088 bp, 15 predicted proteins | sample MGYA00242099_ERZ508987 | MGnify/ENA primary metagenome ERZ508987 (study PRJEB26280, sample SAMEA2531405) | human gut metagenome | biome: human gut; feature: human-associated habitat; material: faeces... | reverse complement strand
TTATGCTCTTCCGTAGAGGAGAGATGTTGTGGCGACAGAGCGGGGCCATGCGGCTTGCCGACCTGAAAGCGACAATCTCAAACTACCAGTAGTTTATGAACATACAGCAACTGAGATACATCGTTGCCATCGACCGCTTTCGCAACTTTGCGAGAGCGGCTGATGCGTGCAACATCTCGCAGCCAACACTGAGCGCGATGCTCGTGAAACTGGAGGACGAGCTCGATGTGCGCATTTTTGACCGCACAAACAAAGTTGTGAAGCCCACCTCCGTCGGCGAGAGGATAATCCGCCAAGCGCAGAAAGCCCTGATGGAGACTGACCGCATCAACGAGCTTATCACAGAAAGCAAAGGAACCATCGGCGGACAGTTCACCTTGTCGGTAGGCCCGACGATCGCCCCCTATTTGCTGCCTCGGTTCATCAAGCACTACAGACAATCCTATCCGTCGGTAGAACTGACTGTCAAAGAGATGAAAGCCGACCACATGCTCGATGCCATCCTGAACGGCGAGATCGATGCCGGCATCGCCATCTCAGGCAACGCCCAACAAGGCGTGCTCGAGATGCCTCTCTACACCGAACGATTCTACGTTTATCTCGCTGAAAGTTGCTGGCGCAAACTGCCGGTGTTCAAACCCGAGAATCTGGAGCACGAGAACATGTGGATAATGAAAGAGGCTCAGTGTCTGCGCGACAGCGCCTTCTCATTCTGCAAGGCACGCGGCAAAGGACACCACATCTACGAGGCAGGCAGCATCGAGACGCTGATACGCATCGTGGACGAGAACGGCGGCTACACAATCATCCCCGAGATGCATCTGCCGTTTCTCACAGAGAAGCAGGCGGGAAACGTGCGCGAGATACAAGGTGACTATCTCTCACAAAGGCGGATATCCCTATACATCAAAGACGACTACATCCGCCAGCGTATGCTCAACACCGTGGCTGACACGCTTAAACGTTTCGTGCCGGCAAGGATGATGAGCGAAGGCATCGTGAAATATGGCATAAAACTCTAAAAAAGACGCCAATGCCACGACAAGCTTTTCTAAACAAAAAAATCAATAGACTTGACTTTTTTCTTTCCATTTGTTACCTTTGTCGCATCAAACCTTTAAAAAATATAGGCTTATGAAAAAATCTACAATTTTATTGTTATTTACGCTCACCGCGGCAGGCTTCACCAATGCTGCGGACGTGACAACAAGTGGCAAAGGCGTAACGTATACGCTTGAATCGCTGTCGACAACGGAAAACAGCGGTGTGTCGAAAGACGGAAAGGTATACACCTTGGCAAACAGCATAACCATCGCCGAAGGCGACCGCTTCGAGATTGAAAGCGGCGCGACAATGAAAATGAGCGACGGCGTGGAACTGCGCATTGAAGGCACAGCCAGTTTTGCCGCAACCGACCGCGTGCTAGTGACGCGCGCCGACGAGAACGCCGCGCCAAAAGGCATTTTCATGCTTTGCGGCACATCCGACACAGAGTTTAAAAACATCGATTTTGAATATGCCGGACTGCGCAACTTCTCAAGCACCGGACTTACGGTGGCGAACTGCACATTCCGCTACAACAACGGCAAAATGACGACGACTGGCGCACTTGCCATCGGCAGCGACGGCGCAACATTCAACGTTGACAACTGCACATTTGAATACAATGAGGTGCCGGCAATCGGAGGCTCGGCGATGGCAGCAAACGGCATCGAGATTACAAACTGTAAATTCATCGACAACAACACCAAAAACACCAACAAACCGCAAGTGAACCTCACCGTAGGCGGCGCAAACTCTGTCAGCATTGAAAACTGCGAGTTTACAGGAGCGCAGCGCACCAACGTGGGCGCAGTGGCTGTGGCAAACATGGCCGGTATAGCAGGCGACAACATCGTGTGGATCTCAGGCAACACTATCCGCGACCACCGCTACGGCATCACTTTCTACGGTGGAATGAATGCAACGGTTGCCAACAACAAGATTATCGACAACAAGTATGCGTCAAGCGCAATGGCAGGCGGTGCCGGAATCAGCATCTACGACTATGGCACAAAGCCTAACGTGACGATTAAAGGCAACACCATCGAGGGCAACCTGTGGGGCATCACAGTGCTCGGCGGCGAGAACGTGAACATCGGCAAGGTGGACAATCCCGACGCCAAAGACTACAACCCCGGCCACAACACATTCAAGAACAACGGCAACGGCGGCGCGCTCTACGACCTCTACAACAACTCCGCGCTCACCATCTACGCGCAAGGCAACCACTGGAGTGTTGACGAGCAGACGGCAGAGAAAATCGAGAGCGTGATTTTCCACAAACCAGACGATGCAAAACTCGGCGAAGTAATCTACACCCCGGCTTGGGACGGTGAAGGCAGCGTCAACGAAATCGCTTCGGAGGCAATAAGATATGCCGACGGCAAAGTCTATGCCGAAGGTGCCGACATTCAGATTTACACGCTTGGCGGCGCACTCGTGGCTCGCGCAAACAGCGTTGCCGACCTTTCGGCTCTCGCAAGCGGCGTATACGTGGCACGCGCAAACGACAAAGTGCTGAAATGCGTGAAATAACACCACATACCAACACTAAAAAACAAAAAAAGCGGCGATTGCCGCTTTTTTTGTTTTCAACGAAGTTTTATGTTAAAGATAACTTTTCACGTTAAATAAATTGTAAAACAGAAATAAACGAATTATCTTTGCCAATTAGAAATTGTGTAAGGGAAACTGTGGACAAGTGCAGATGCCGGAAAACTGTGAAAAAACAAGCACTGAGCTTTGTTCATCCTGTGCGCACAATATGCTAATACACAGATTATTGCAAATATTATTTGCGCTGCAAAAACGTATATGAACAGACTATATATTCTCCTGATTTCGTGCATACTGCTCGTTGGATGTAATTCAACGAAAGATGTGGCATATCTTCAAAACCTTGACATCAACAAGCAAGAGAGCATCTCTGCAAGCAAAGGAATCACCATACAGCCGAAAGACGTGCTGTCAATCATCGTCAGTTGCAAAGACGCAGAGCTGGCAGCAATGTTCAACCTGCCCGTAGTGTCCTACCAGACCAACTCCGAAATTGTGTCGTCGACCGGCGGCACGCAACAGCTGCTCGGCTATGCCGTCGACGAGAACGGAGAAATCAAACTTCCGGTGCTCGGCAAGATGAAAGTGGCGGGCATGACACGATGGGAAGTGCAGGAAAAAATCAAAAGCGAGCTCAAAAGCCGTGAGTTGCTGAAAGACATGGTGGTAACCGTAGAATTCCGCAATTTCAAAATATCGATACTCGGCGAGGTCAAAAACCCAGGTTCATACAGCATTGAAGGCGACAAAGTCAACGTGCTCGAAGCCATCTCGATGGCTGGCGACCTTACCATCTACGGTCTGCGCGACCAAGTCTACGTAATCCGCGAGGAAGGAGGAGAGCGCACCGTCTACCGCCTGAATCTCAAGTCGGCGGAAGTGTTCCAGTCGCCCGCCTACTATCTGAAGCAGAACGACGTGGTCTACGTGCAGCCCAACAAGGTGCGCGCCGGCGAATCGAACCTCAACGAGAACAGCATGAAGTCTATCGGCATCTGGATTTCGATAGCCTCCCTGCTCACCACCGTAGCGACGCTCGTTGTCGCGGCAAAGAAATAATGACTTAAAAAACACTGCGTAATTTACACAAAACATTTATACTAAATGAAGGAAGACTACAACAGCATAGGCGCTGCCGAAACGGAAGACCAGAAGAATGAATTCCAACTGAGCGACATGATTTCATGGACACTCTGCCACAAGAAATTTTTCGCAATCTCGATAGTCATCTGCGTGGCTCTCGGACTCATCTACGCACAGCGCGCGCAACGCATCTACCAACGCTCGGCGAGCGTAATGCTCCGAAGCGACAACAAGGGACAGGCTCAAATCAGCGAGTTGGCGGCATTCGCCGACCTCGGCATCGGAAGCACCGGCATCGACGTCTACAACGAGTTGCAGGCATTCCAGTCACCGCTGCTGATGCAAGACGTTGTCAACCAGCTGCGTCTCAACGTGACCTACAAGAGCAAGAACTGGATTGGATATGTCACCGACTGGTATGACAAAACGCCAATCTGCGTGGAATACAAAAACCTTCCCGATCACGTTGGCGAGCAGCCGCTCAACTCCGTGACATTCGTCGCTGAGAAAGAAGGTCAAAGCCAACTGACCGTCAAGGACTTCAAGATAAACGGCATCAAGAGCGACGCTCCGGCACAAACCGTGAAACTCGGGCAGCCGTTCAAGACGCCCGTAGGCACCGTAGTGCTCAAAGCGACAAAAGAATACGGCAAAAACTTCGAGCAGGCGGTCATCGTAGGCTATGAGCGTCCGGAGCTCACGGCAAAGTCGTGCCAGGCACGCCTCACCGCCGAACTTGCCGACAAACTTGCCACCGTAATCAACTTCTCCTACACCGACGCATCCGAGAAGCGTGCCGAAGACGTGCTCAACACCCTTCTTGACGCATACAACGAGGAGTGGATACGCTACACCAACAAGTCGACCGACAACACAGCCAAGTTTATCGACGAGCGTCTGATGTCAATCGAACGCGAACTCGGCAACGTAGACTCCGACATCGAACGCTTCAAAAGCTCCAACCGTCTGCTCGACATGAACGCCGAGACAGCACAAGTGACACAAGAATCGAGCAAATATTCAGAGCAGGCATTCCTTGCCAACAACCAGCTCGCCGTGGCTCGCTTCATCCGCGAATATCTCGTTGACAACACACGCCAGTACGACCTTCTTCCTTCAAACTCTGGCGTTGGAAGCCAAGCCATTGAAGAGCAGATTGCCGAATACAACAAGAGACTGCTTGAGCGTCAGCGCCTCGTGGCAAACAGCAGCGACAGCAACCCGTTGGTGTCTGACATCAACAACCAGCTGCGCATGATGCGCTCCACAATTCTGCGCTCCGTCGACAACCACATCAGCGCGCTTAAAATTCAAGCCGACCGTCTCTCAGCGCAGGAAAACGCCATCGAGAACCGCATTTCAGCAGGTCCGGGCAAAGCAAAAGAACTGCTCACAATCGAGCGTCAACAGAAAATCAAGGAGGAGCTCTATCTCTACCTGTTGCAGAAACGTGAGGAAAACGAGCTTCAGGCAAGCATCGTGGTAAACAACACCCGCCTGCTCAAGCCTGCCACCGGCGACAGCGTGCCTGTATCGCCGAAGAAGGGCATCATCCTCGCAGCAGCGTTCATCCTCGGTCTCGCCATCCCTTACGGCTATATGTTTGCGTCAAACATGCTCAACACCAAAGTGCGCAGCCGCAAAGACCTTGAAGGCCTGGAAGTTCCAGTGCTCGGCGATGTGCCTCTTGCCGACGGAGCGAAGAAATTGAGTTTGATGAGCCGCTTGATGAAAAAAGAAAATGAGTCGGAAACACCGCGCATCGTGGTGGAAGACCACAACCGCAACGTCATCAACGAGGCATACCGCGTGGTGCGCACCAACCTTGACTTCATGATCGGCGCCAACAAATCGGAAGCCATCATGGCCACCTCGCTTTACCCAGGCAGCGGAAAAACGTTTACATCTGTCAATCTCGCCACCGCAATGGCGCTGAAAAACAAGAAAGTAATCATTGTCGACCTCGACATCCGTAAAGGCACATTCTCCAAGATTGTCAATTCGCCAAGCACCGGAGTCTGCGCATATCTCAACGGACAAGTGTCGCTCGACGACATCATCCTGCCATCAAAAACAACAAAACTGTTGTTTGACTCAATACCTACCGGACACCTCGCACCAAACCCTGCAGAGCTTCTGCTCAGCGACCGTCTGCAGGCAATGATAGACGAGCTGAAGCAACGCTACGACTATGTGTTTGTCGACTGTCCGCCAATCACAATGGTCACCGACGCATCGCTCATCGCATCGCATATTGACCGCACAATCTTCATTGCCCGCGCCGGACTGATGGACCGTCGCACCCTTCCTGAAATCGACGAGATTTACAAGGAAAACCACTATAAGAACATGTGCCTGCTACTCAACGGCAGCGACGAGAGCGGCACATACACCCGCTACGGATATGGTTACGGATACGGCTATGGATATGGCTACGGCAACGACACCAAGAAACAGTAGCGATGTTTGGCATATTCTCAAGGAAAAAGTCAATACTCGAAAGCGGCCTGCTTGACGGATTCACCGACCACCACAGCCACCTGCTGCCCGGTGTCGACGATGGATTCCAGACAGCCGACCTCACTTTGGAAGCGCTCCGCACAATGGAGCAAGCCGGTGTTGCCGACGTGTGGCTCACGCCCCACATTATGGAGGACGTGCCAAACACCGTCGGCGCGCTCAAGCAACGCTTCGAGGAATTTTCCGCCACATACAACGGATCTGTCCGCCTGCATCTCGCAGCCGAGAACATGATGGACGGCATCTTTGCCGAACGCTGGCGTCAGCGCGACATTCTGATGCTCGGCGACAACCATCCGCTTATTGAGACAAGCTATTTCCGCGCGCCGATAGAAATGCGCGGACTGATAGGAGAAATGCTCAACGCCGGCCTGCGCCCTATTCTCGCGCATCCGGAACGCTACAAATACATGGAGCAGTCTGACTATGAGGAACTGAAGCAACTCGGGCTGCTGTTCCAGCTCAACCTCGGCTCCATTGCCGGATGCTACAGCAAGCACACCAAAGAAAAGGCTGAATGGCTGCTTGAAAACGGGTATTACGACCTCATGGGCAGTGACATACACAACCTGCGCTTCTATAACCACACCATCAACGAGCCTCTGCCCAAAAAGGTGATAGAAGCCATGAGGCAAATTCCAAACCAATTATAAACACAGGCACAATGAAAGTCACGATTATCGGCGGCAGCGGATTCATCGGCACCCGCATTGTAGACCACTTCACGCAGTTCAAGGGCTACGATTTCCGCATAGTCGACATTCGTGACAGCCATTTCTTCAACGACATCACCACCATCGGCGACGTGCGCAACCAGCAACAGATGGACAGCGCCCTTGCCGGCACCGACCTTGTGATACTTCTCGCCGCACAGCACCGCGACAACGTGACTCCCACATCGCTCTACTACGACACCAACGTGGGCGGAATGCGCACCACTCTGCGCGCCATGGAGCGCAACGGTGTGAAACGCATCCTATTCTTCTCATCCGTGGCTGTCTACGGCATCAATAAAGACAACCCCGACGAAACCTCGCCAAAAGACCCGTTCAACCACTACGGCAAATCGAAATGGCAGGCGGAGCAACTTCTGCAGGAATGGCACACGATGCACGCCGACTGGAACATCAACGTGGTGCGCCCCACCGTAACCTTCGGAGAGCGCAACCGCGGCAATGTGTATAACTTGCTCCATCAGATACAAAGCCGTCACTTTCTGATGGTTGGCAACGGTCGCAACCGCAAGTCGATGGCATACGTAGGCAACATCGTGGCCTTCGTGAAATTTCTCATCGACAACTACACATCGGGCTACAACGTGTTCAACTACATCGACAAGCCCGACTACGACATGAACCAACTTGTGCAACACGTGGAGACAGTGTTGCAGAAACGCTTGCCGGCAATTCGCATCCCCTACGCCATAGGAATGGCTGGCTACTGCCTTGACGCGCTGGCATGGCTGCTGCGCCGCAAATTCGCCATCAGCGCCGTCCGCGTCAAGAAATTCTGCGCCACCACCGAATACGACGCCACACGCATGCAACAGACCGGCTTCAAACCGCCATACACGCTCGCCGATGGACTTGCCCGGACTCTTGAATTCGAATTCATCCATCCCCGCGGCGACAAAATCACCTACGAAACGGAATAATCCCCGCCTAAGGTTGCTGGATTTTAGAAATTGCCGATATTTTAACACCATATATCGCTACGTTTTTAACGAATAATGCTATCTTTGCATATTGGATGAGTTCCGCCAAGCGGCAGTCCACACAGACTAAATTATTGAAATCATATTGAAATAAGGAAATTATGCATTCAACGACACGAATTATACTGTTCTTAAGCCTGATTTTGCTCGTATCTTCCTGCAAGACATCGGAAAAGGTACTCTATCTGCAAGATGTGAAAGTAGACACTCCTGAAAAGATTGAAAACTCACAGGTAATCAAAATCGAGCCCAAAGACATGCTCTCCATTGTGGTGTCGAGCAGCGACCCTGCTGTGGCTAAAATCTTCACCCTGCCGGTATCAGCCACCCAGGCAGGAACCGAACGTGCCGGATATGGCAATTACCTGCTCGGATATGTGGTTGACAACGAAGGTTATATCGACTTCCCTATCCTCGGCAAAATCAAAGCTTCGGGTTTGAGCCGCTGGCAACTGCAGGAACATATAACCCAGGCTCTCGCCGAAAAGAAGATGCTCACCGACGGACTTGTGACCGTAGAATTCATGAATTTCAAAGTGTCGATTCTCGGCGAGGTCACCAACCCGGGAACATACACCATAAACAGCGACAAAGTAACTGTGCTCGAAGCGATTGCCATGGCCAAAGACCTTACAATCTTCGGCGAGCGCGACCATGTGTACGTAATCCGCGAGGAGAACGGGCAGCGCAAGTCGTACCAACTCGACCTCCGTTCAGCCGACATCTTCAAGTCGCCAGCCTACTACCTGAAACAGAACGATGTGGTCTATGTGCAGCCTAACAGCGTGCGCGCCGGGCAGTCGACCATCAACCAGAATGCGATGAAATCGGTGTCGCTCTGGATCTCAATCGCCTCGCTGCTCACATCAATAGGCGTGCTCGTAGTCAACATTGCAAAAAAAGACTAATACGCAGCATTAATACAATACCTCACCTTAAAATCACATGCAAACAATATCAAGCCAAGACCGCATAATGCACCGCAGTGCGCTTACGTTGCGCACATACATCCGTTGGATGAGGCGGTTCTACGGCTATGCCATAGCGTTTGTAGTGATTTGCGTGCTTGGGCTAAGCGCCTACAACTACTATGTCTTACCCGCGGTGAAACGCCAGTCGATGTTTGCAATGAAATATCTCGACGCCAACGTATTCACCAACCAGCGTTTCGGCGACGACCCGTTTGCCATCAAGCCGTTTGCCACAGGTCTGCAACTTGAGGACGGCATCCAGCTTGTCAAGTCACAAGTGTTCTGCGAGCAGATAGTCAAAGACCTGTCGCTCAACGTGACACAATATGAAATCCAGTCATTCGGCAAGCGCGTCGACCTTTACGGCAGCGAGCCTCTCGACGTTGCACTGAACATCCCCGACGACGCATCGGCAAAAATAACCGCCCTCATCTCTGCCGACGGCAAAACAGCCACTGCGACAAGCCTCGAGATTGACGGCGACGACAAGCCCACATCGGCTGCCGACATTTCTCTCACAGCCACCCGTTTTACGAAAAATTACGCAGGCAAGAAAATAGAAATCAGCATAACTCCAATCGACAAAACCGCCCACCGCATAAGCAAAAGCATCGATGTGGTGCAGACGGCTCAATTCACCGACGTGCTGACTTGCACATTCTCCGACCATGTGGTCCAACGCGCCGACGACATTCTGAACGACATCCCATTGGTCTACGACCGAATATGGGCACAGTGGAACAGCAACGACGCCCAGAAATTCATCAACGCCGTCGACAAGCGTCTCGCCGTGCATACAGAGGCTCTCGAAAAAAACGAAGCCGGCATCGAGCAGACGCTGCGCAATGGAAACACTTCCAATATCAACCTCACCTACAAACAACTGCTGGCGCAGAAGGCCGCCGACACACAGTCGCTCGTAGACATTGAGACCGAAATAAAGGCAACTGAGGCTGTGGCGTCGCAACTGGCAGCCGACAAAAATGCCGACCGCCCGATAGCCGCCGCTACAGATATCGCAAAAAGCATCGGACTGCAGAAAGCCGTGGCTGCATACAACGGAACCATAGCCAAACGCGAACATCTACGCGAGAATGCCGGCACTGCCAACAACGCGTTTGCCGAAGTCACACAGCAACTTAAGGCTATGCACAGCGACATTGAGGCTTCGGTGACAAACCATATCGCTTCGCTCCGCATCGAATGCGGTAAACTGAAATCGCGCATCGCCGCCACCGACAACCGTCTTGCCGACCTGTCGCACACACAGGCCGCCATCAACCGCCAGGCGCGCATGCACAAAAACATCGAAAGTCAATACTATTACCTGCAAGGCAAACGCGGCAACGACCCGCTCGCCATCAACAACATCTCGGAAGCCGTACGCGTAGTGGCACCGGCATCGGGCACCGACGAGCCCTCTCGGCTCACTCCATGGATAATCGCAGTCCTCGGCTTGCTGCTCGGCGGAGTGGTGATTCCTATCGCCGTGATTTTCATTGCATTCATCACCGACAACCACGTGCGCGACCGCTACGACTTCATCGGCATCAACATCCCCGTGATCGGACAAATACCGCTTCTTAAAAACGTCACATTCTCGCGACGCATGCGCATAAAGTTCAACTACGGACTAAGGAGCCTCACCCCACCCGACTTGACAAACAAAGATTTCGGCAAAGAGGCATTCCTGATGCTACGCACCGAGCTCGACCACCATTTGGCGAAATTCAACAACGTGCCGGTGTGCATCTGCACATCGTTCAACCCCGGCAGTGGCAAATCGTATGTGGCAATCAACACCGCCTCAGCCGAGGCTAAGAAAGGCAAACGCGTGCTGCTCGTCGACCTCGACATACGTCGCGCATCGCTCAGCAAGCGCATCAACTCGCCGGCGCACGGCGCAACCTCATATCTCGACGGATCGTGCACCGACCTCGACAAACTGATTGTGCACGACAAAAGCGCGGGAATCGACATATTGCCGTCGGGCACCATTCGCCCCAACCCGGCAGAACTGCTTGAACACGACTCCCTCGACGAAATGTTTGAACGCCTGCGCCAACGCTACGATTACATCTTCATCGACTGCGCTCCTATACAGCTTGTGACCGACACCAACATCTTAGCCCGTGTGGCAAGCCACACCATCTTCGTGGCGCGCATCGGACTCCTCGACCGCCGCCAGCTGTCGGCGCTGAAAACAATCCGCGACAACAACGAGCTGCCAAACATGCTGTTGGTGCTTAACGCCGTAGACAACGAAAACTAAAAAATTTTTTTCAACAAAAATTTGGAGATTGGTTGCGGAAGCATTACTTTTGCAACCCACATATCACGTATATGTCTCGAAAAAACATTGGGGATGACCGGTTTTGACAGCGTGTAGAGGTGGTATGTAAGCATGCAGAGCGATGATGGCTATGCTCTATAATCTCAGACATCAACAATTTAACTGGCGAAAATAACTACGCTCTCGCTGCCTAACCGAAGCACAGTAAGTTAGCTTTATTTCTGCCACAGTGGCAGAAACGAGACATCACCCGATTGCCTTGCTCTGAGACGTTTCGATAAGGTGGTGCTAATAAAATCGGAGCTGGGACGGCTTGTTCTCCGGTAGCTGTCCGAGATTTTAGGAGATAAGCCTTGGGTTGGTAGTTTTGATCCTGCCCACGGTCGAAAACCAAGTCAAAACTAAGCATGTAGAAAGCATATTAGTTCCACGTTTGGACGAGAGTTCGAATCTCTCCATCTCCACTTAAACACCGCAGGTTTGCAAATGCAAATCGGCGGTGTTTCCATTTCATTTGATTCCGTTTTGTTATGTAAAATTTGGGTTGCAGCAAAATTCGCCTCATCCATATACATCCAAGCCGACATTGTCGTCACGCATGTCACCTGCCTGCATGCTCCTTCTACAACCGCTCTTCGGCGGTAGCGGCGCATGTCACCATTGTCACGGGGTAGGCAAGCCAACCCCGTGCTAACTTCTGAAACCGCGCTTCGGCGATTTCAGAAAGTATTAATTTGTGTTAAATATCAGATTCGCTATTGTTTTCCCAAAAAATTGACATAGCTTTGCAGTGTACTAATCAACTAATACACTCAAACTGATATACGAAAAATGAAAACTTATATGATGGAAATCAAGGAATTGAAATTTAGTTATGGCTTCAAAAAGCCTGACATTTTCAGCGATTTTTCGCTGACATTGCAACCAGGCGCGGTGTATGGACTGCTCGGCAAGAACGGAACGGGCAAGTCCACACTGCTCTATCTAATGTGCGGTCTGCTCCGTCCGAAATCAGGGTCGGTTACTTTCTGCGGCAGCGAGATGTCGCGCCGTCAGCTCTTCAGGAGATTTTTATCGTTCCCGAGGAATTTACGCTTCCAGCCGTCACCCTCGCCCAATACGTGAAATACAACGCGCAGTTTTATCCGCGTTTCTCCAACGAGATTCTCAACAACTGTCTGCGTGATTTCGAGATGGACGGCAACCTGCGTCTCAACGAATTGTCGATGGGACAGAAGAAGAAGGCGTTTATGAGTTTCGCTCTCGCCACAAACACCCGTCTGCTTCTGATGGACGAACCGACCAACGGCTTCGACATCCCGTCGAAAAGCCAGATGCGCAAGGTGATAGCGTCAAACATGAGCGATGAAAAAACGATAGTCGTGTCGACCCACCAAGTGCGCGACGTAGAGAATCTGCTCGACCACGTGCTGATGGTCGACAGCGGCAAACTGTTGCTCGACAGCAGCTACGCCACGCTGGCATCCAAGCTCCTTTTCACCGACCAACCGATGTCGGAACCCACCGACGGCGCAATCTACGTGCAGCCGTCGCTTCAAGGCAACAGCGCAATTTATGCCAACCGCTTCGGCGACGAGAGCGTAATCAATCTTGAAACGCTGTTCAACGCAATGCTTGCCAACGGCGCCGCAATCAATGAAGCCTTAAATACTGACGACAATGACCGATAGGTTCAACATGCGGAGATTTTGGACGATGCTCCGCCACGACTACGACCACAACATCGCATCGTGGATAGGACTGCCGCTCGGTGTGCTTGCCGGCGTACTTGCCGGCGAGGCTGCATTCCTGATGGCCGAACACAGCACCGATGCCCACTACTTTGTCGAGACATTCGCAATAGTACTGAGGGCATTCTACGTTTTGGCGATGGTCGTGATGGGGTCGATGATGTTCGACAAGATGCAGACCCGTCAGGGGCAGATTGCTTATCTCACGCTTCCCGCCACGGCATTCGAGAAATATCTCGTCAACTGGTTGGAGACGGTTGTGGCAACGTTCGGAGCTTTTGTTGTCGGGATGGTCGCCGCCGACGCCGTTCGGGTGGCGTTCAGCATAATGCTCGGCAGCGATCCGCAATTCTGCGTGATGCTTCTGCCGCAAGCGTTTGTCAGCGACGTGCTGCCATGGACGGCAGTAGTCGTGTGGCTTCAGTCGGTGATGATGATAGCCAGCGCGTTGTGGCGCCGCAAGACGATGGTCAAGGGCATTGCGCTCCTTGTCGTCGTGGCTGTCCCGGCATATTTAGTGACCACATCGCTGCAATTGAGTCATTCCACCATAAATCTTTTGACGACGCTCTTAACCGTGGTCAACTATGTGATAGTTTACAAAATTTTTGCCAAAACTCAAATCAGATAAACAATTATGACAACTACAATAAACAGATTCAGCGTGCGGCGCCTGTGGACTGTGGCTAAGCGCGACGCCGCTCTTGACTGGAAAACCAACCTCGCTCATTTTCTTGAGTTTGCCGGAGCGCTACTTGCCGGACTTGTGATCATCATGCTCCCAGCAAAGACCGATGGAAACTCGTTTAATGTCATCGCCGACACCTTCTATTCGTGGTTCTCGTTGGTGCTCACTGTGGGTGGCTTCATCGCCGCCTCGTCGATGCTCAAACCTATCAGCGACAAGACAGGTAGCATCAGTCTGCTGACGTTGCCCGCCACCAACGCCGAGAAGTTTGTGGAGCGCGCTCTGATGGTCACTGTCGGCTACACTATCTCGGCGCTTGCCGCCCTCGTTGTTGTCGGTGTGCTCTATTATCCGCTCGCCTTTATTTTCGGCATCGACAGCTACGGGTCACTGACGGCATACTGCACGCAGTCGTTCTTCGCCCCGACGTTTGATAATATCAATACGAAGGTGTCGGTTGAGAACCAAATCGTTGTTATGGCTTGGCAGTGGCGCGGACAGCTGCTCACATGGGGCTATCTGCTGTGGATGCAGTCTCTGTTTGTACTTGGCGGCACCGTGTGGCGCAAGTTTGCTTTCGTCAAGACTCTCGGCATAGTTCTCGTTTTGGGCATCGTCTTCTCGATTGTGCTGGTGCAGGCTTGGCATCCAGCCACGACGGAGGAGTTCTACTCGACCTATCCCGTGTTTCTCGTCACCACGGGCAGCCTCTGCCTAGCATTTGCAGTGGTCAATTGGGCAGTTGCCTACCGGTTGTTTGTCGGCAAGCAGATTGTTGAAACAAAAAAACACATGTTATGAACTTCAAGGAAAGCCGACCAATCTACCTGCAGATAGCAGACCGCATCATGGACGAGATTATGCAGCATGCCTATTCCGAAGGCGGCCGCATCCCGTCGGTGCGCGAATATGCGGCAACCGTTGAAGTCAACGCCAACACCGTGGTGCGCTCTTTCGACTGGCTGCAGCAGCAAGAAATAATCTTCAACCGCCGCGGCATCGGGTATTTCGTCAGCGAAGGCGCATGCGGCACAATCTCCAGACTGCGCCGGCGGGAATTTGAAGAAGAGGAACTTCCGGAAATGTTCCGCAGAATGCAGATGCTCGGCATCACTGCCGACGACATCAACCGTCTATACAAACAATTCATCGACTCAGGAAAATAACCAATTTATAACACATACAATGAATAAGATGTTTCTTGCAGCGCTGCTTGCCATTTCGGGCGGCAGCATCGCGACAGCCGACACTTTGCTCGGACGCGTGGCCGACAGCGAAGGAAACCCGGTTGAATTTGCAACCGTGGTGGCACTCAGCGCCAACCATGAGCAAGGAGGGGCCGTCACCGACAGCATCGGCAATTACAGAATCGAACTTCCGAAAGGACAATATATCGTGACATTTACCCTCGTGGGCTACGACAATGCCGAAAAGGCAGTGACCGTCAGCGGAGAAACGCGTCTTGACGCCACGATGGCAACAAATGCCGTGGCACTACATAGCGTAGAGGTGAAAGCCTCAGCCATACGCCGTCTGCCCGACCGTTTTGTGGTCAGGGTGGAGGATATGCCAGCCGCCATAGGCAAAGACGGAAAGGAACTGCTGCAGGCGGCTCCCGGCGTATGGATTGACGACAAGAAAATCACCATCAACGGCAAGTCGGGCGCAAAAGTGATGGTCAACGACCGTGAGCTGCGCATGGACCAATCACAGCTGCTCACCTATCTGCGCTCGCTCAAGGCGGAGGACGTGAGCAAAATAGAGGTAATCCCCCAAGCAGGAGCGGAATACAGCGCCGACACCGCAGGTGGAATCATCAAAATCACTCTTAAACGCAACCGTGCCGACGGCGTGATGGGCAACGTGAGCCTCATCGGCTCTGTCAGCAAAACATCCGCGACGGTCACTCCTTCGGCATCGATCAACGTGAAGAACGGCAAATGGACATTCAGTGCCAACAGCAATCTCTCCGCCTCTCCGAAATCCTATTTCGACACCGGCGAAACCACCGACTATGCCAACGGAGACCGGTATACGACCGACACAAAGATGGACCTACACAAGTCGCTTTTCGGCTACGGCATGGCAGGCATTTATTTCGATCCCAACGCGCGCAATTCGCTGGGCATCGAGGTGGCTTACAACCAATTTCTCTCACCATCGGACGTGACGACCAACGCGGCGTTCAACCACACCGACATAGGCATCGAGACGATGAACGGAAACTATATGTCGACATCGCGCCACAGGAATATCGATGCCACGTTCAACTACGTGCACCGGCTCGACTCCATCGGCTCGCAAATGAAGGTGATTGCCAACTACAACCACACAAAAGGACGCAGCGTCGCCGACAACAATCGTCATTCGGAGTTTCTCGCCCTCTCCGCCGATTCGATATCGACAAGCCGCGAAAACTCGGTTTTCGACGTGGTCAACGTCAGCTACGACTACGACAAGACATTCAACAGCCGCTGGAGTCTGTCGACCGGCTTGAAATACAACCTCAACCGTATGGACAACGACGCGTCATACCTCTATCTGAAAGACCACGAATGGCTTACGCCAGACGGACGCGACTATGACGTGGTGTTTAAAGAAAATATCTATGCCGCCTATGTAAAAGCCTCAGCCAAACTCGGACGCTTCATGGCGTCGGCAGGACTGCGCGGCGAACTGACCGACGCCAGCAGCCGCGGCAACATCGTAGCTCAGCGATATTTCGACTTGTTTCCAAATGCCAACGTCACATATCTGCTGTCGCCAAACGGCTCCAACGTGCTGACGGCACAGTACTCACGCTCCATAGCGCGCCCATCGTTCTGGGCACTCAATCCCGAGCGTCATCAGGTTTCCGACATGTTCTATCAGTCGGGCAACTCCGACTTGAAGCCGTCATACAGCGACAACGTCAGCCTTACCGGCGTGGTTAAATACAAATACTCGCTGACCCTGTTTGCCAACATCAACCACGACCAAATCATAAAAGCCTCGATGCCCGACAAGGACAACCCGAAAAACGTGCTGCTGACAATGGTCAACTTCGACAAGCAATATATGTTTGGCGCATCGCTCAACCTGCCGTTCCAAATCAAGGACTGGTGGACGCTGACTGCCAACCTCACATATCTTGCCAACGGCGAGCGACGCGAACAGAAAGGCAGCCTAACATACCACAACTTCCTGAACTGGTATGCCAGCTCCGGATTCCAGCTGCCGAAAGATTTCTACTTTGAAATCTCATATTACGGACAGAACAAAATCACGATGGGCGAAATTACGGTGACACCGACCCACAACCTCAACGCAAGTCTGAAAAAGTCGTTTGCAAAGCGACGCTGGACAGCCTCGGTGGGCGTGGACAACATTCTCGGCCGCGGTGTGGATTTCTCGATCGACTCCGCCTCGGGCTACCACACGAAAAGCAAATTCAGCAACCCTGTGTCGTTCTCCTGCTCGCTCACCTACAATTTCAGCCTCGGCAAAGCGTTCCAGACACGCCGCGTGGACAGCAACAACGACGCTTCCCGCTTGTCAAAGCAAGGCGGAATGGGAAAATAACACTATATTTGCGACATGAAAAAGATATTATTGATTATTGCAATGGCAGTTGTGGGCATAAGCGCCCAGGCACAACTGTTGTGGAAAGTGAGCGGCAACGGCTTGCAGAAGCCGAGTTACATCTTCGGCACACACCATTACGCACCGCTGACGGTGCTCGACAGCGTGCCTCAGATACGCCAGGTGCAGAACGACGTGGAGCAAGTGTGCGGTGAGGTAGACATGCTCAACACCCGCGACTTGACTCGGCTGACAGCCGAGGCGATAATGCTGCCTCCAGGCTCGTCGCTCAACGACTTCATCCCCGACGCCGACCGCCCTACCGTCGACAAAGCAATGCGGTCGCTCATCGGCTTCGGTCTCGACAATCCGGCAGTGCAACGAATGTGTCCGGCAGCGATAAGCAACCAGCTGATTGCAGCCATTGTAACCAAGTATTTGCCGAAGGTGTCGCTCGACCAGCAGCTTGACACGTATTTTCAGATAAAAGCCGACAAAGCCGGCAAGAAAGTGCTTGCCCTGGAAACCGCCCAGGCCCAGCTGAAGATGCTGTTCAGCCAACCGCCGGCACGTCAGGGCAAGATGCTCGTCTGCCTGGCAGAAAACACCGAATGGAACGCCTCGATAATCGAGATGGCTACCGACGCGTATATGCACCGCGACATTGAGACTCTGAAAGAAGTCACCAATCAGAAACTCGGCGACGACTGCGACTCTACCCCGGAGGAAGACGCCATGTTGCTCTCCGACCGCAACCGCGCCTGGATGGAGGAAATGCCAAAGATGTTTGACAATGCGCCCACACTGGTAGTTGTAGGCGCCGCCCACCTTGTCGGCGACGAAGGTCTGCTCAGCCTGCTGCGGCAGTCGGGCTACACCGTCGATCCCGTAGACAAACGATAAACAAAAAACTCAAACAAAAAAAGAATATGGATAATACATTGGAAGCGCGCGGCGTGGTGAAACGCTTTGCCGGACACACGGCCCTTGACGGAGTAAGCGTCGAAGTGCGCCCCGGACGGGTGTTCGGGCTGCTCGGACCCAACGGAGCAGGCAAGACCACTCTCATAAGAATCATAAACCGCATCACGATGCCCGACGAGGGCGAAGTGATGATGGGCGGACGCCTGATGACCGACGCCGACGTGCGCCGCATAGGCTACCTCCCGGAAGAACGCGGACTTTACAAAAAAATGAAGGTGGGCGAACAGGCTCTTTACCTTGCCCAGCTGAAAGGTCTGGACAAAGCCACCGCCGAGAAACGCCTGCGCCAATGGTTCGACAAGTTTGACATCAATCCGTGGTGGAACAAGAAACTTGAGGAGCTGTCGAAAGGCATGCAGCAGAAGGTGCAGTTTGTAATAACCGTGCTTCACGAGCCGGAGTTCCTCATCTTCGACGAGCCTTTTTCGGGCTTCGACCCAGTCAACGCCGAACTGCTGAAAAAGGAAATCCTCGAGTTGCGCGACAAAGGGCACACCATAATCTTCTCGACCCACAACATGAGCTCCGTGGAGGAAATCTGCGACGACATCGCGCTGATAAACGACGCGCACGTGGTGCTCAGCGGCACGGTGGGCGACGTGCGCTCACGCTATCGCAGCGGCCTTTACAGCCTTGTGGCTGAAAGCGGCAGGATGCTTGCCGAAAACCCCGAGAAATACGACATCACGTCGATAAAGCAAGCCGGCGACAACGTGACATACACGCTGCGCAAGACGTGTGACGCAACAAACTCAGAATTCATAGCAATGTTGTCGCAACAGGTGGAAATCCGCTCGTTTGCAGAGCAATTGCCAACAATGAACGACATATTCCTGCGCGCCGTAGGCGGTGTGGGCAACAATAACAAGGAGGAACAACAATGAAAAACAAAATCTGGATTGTGGCGCAACGGGAATATGCCACACGCGTGAAAAAACGCTCATTCATCATCCTTACAATACTTATGCCGTTCCTTATGGCGGCAATGATTTTCGTTCCGCTGCTGTTGTCGGTAATAGGCGACAGCGGACGCAAGACGGTGGCTGTGATCGACAACACCGGACTTTATGCCGATGCCCTGCAAAGCAACGACGACTATCTCTTCGTGCCCACCGACAAGATGACGCCGGCGCTGCGCTCCGACTCCACCGACGTGGCGGCAGTGCTGATGATTACCGACAATCTTGTCGACAACCCCACCGCCGCGGCAATCTATTCGCGCGACGAGGTGAAGCGCGACATGTCCGACTATGTCAACAACGCCCTGACAAAGGCTGTGCAGAAACAGAAATTCGAACGCTACAACATCCCTGCTCTCAACGAGATTGTGGAAGACGTGCAGACTCCCGTCGAAGTGGCGACGGTGAGATGGACCGATGAGGGCGAACGCGAGTCGATGACTGAGATATTCTCAGCCGTAGGAATGGTGCTCACCACGCTGATTTATTTCTTCGTGATGAGCTACGGCGCGATGGTGATGCAGAGCGTCACCGAAGAGAAGACAAACCGCATCGTCGAGCTTATGGTGTCGAGTGTGAAGCCTTTTCAGTTGATGGCAGGCAAAATCATAGGCATCGGACTTGTCGGAATCACGCAGATGCTCATCTGGGGCATACTGCTCGTCGCTATTATAAGTATTGCCGGGGTGGTCAGCGGAGTGGCCATGTTCGACCCCTCGCAGGCCGCAGCCATCTCTGCCGCGTCGCAGATGCCCGACGCCGATTTGTCGATGCAGATATTGTCGGTGGTGTCGAGCCTTCCGCTCGCAGAAATCGCAGTGCTGTTCGTGCTGTACTTCATCGGCGGCTATCTTCTCTATGCCTCCGTGCTTGCCGGATTCGGCGCGGCGGTCAACGACCCGCAGGACACGCAGCAGTTTATGATGCCTATCGCCGTTATAATGCTGTTTGCGTTCTACGCCGGCTTCTACAGCGCCATGAATCCCGACGGACCGCTGGCAGTGTGGTGCTCGTTTATCCCGCTTACGTCGCCTATGGTGATGATGATACGCATCCCGTTCGGCGTGCCTCTGTGGCAGGAAGCGCTGTCGGTGGCTCTGCTTTTCGGCACCGCGCTGGCATTGTCCTATCTGTCGGGCAAAATCTATCGCGTGGGCATCCTTATGTACGGCAAAAAACCATCGCTGAAGGAAATGCTCAAATGGTTGAAATATTAAGCTGAAAAAAACGACTATGACCCAAGACGAACTATACATGCAGATGGCGCTTGCCGAAGCCCGTCAGGCTGCTGCCGACGACGAGGTGCCGGTGGGCGCCGTCGTGGTGTGCGGCGGAAAGGTGATTGCACGCGCACACAACCTCACAGAGACGCTGACCGACTGCACGGCGCACGCAGAGATGCAGGCCGTGACGTCGGCAGCGGCATATCTCGGTGGAAAATATCTTACAGGATGCACGCTCTACGTGACCGTAGAGCCGTGCTTGATGTGTGCCGGGGCACTCGGCTGGAGCCAGATAAGCCGCATTGTCTACGGCGCTGCCGACGACAAGCGCGGATACCACACCTTCTGCACTCAGCCGTTTCATCCGAAGACAGAAGTGGTGGGCGGCGTACTCGCTGACGACTGCGCCGCACTGATGACGGAATTCTTCCGCCGCAAACGTTGATTTTTGCTATTTCTTCTTTTTCGACTTCTTGTCTGCCGGAGCAAGGAGACGTCGGTACTCTGCCATGTCGTTGAGCACCTTCACTGCCGCATCAAGTCCGTTGTCGCTCTTCATCGTCTGCACGATGCGTCCACGCTCGTAATAGTAGCGGCTTACGATCTCAGGGGCGAGAATCTCCTCTATCGCCTTGCGGTTGTTGTCAAGATCCTGCGACAAGTTGTGTTTCAGCAGTTTTTCCAGCACGTCGAAGGCCTCCTTCGTAGAGTCGTTCATATAGCCCTCAATCTTCGCGGCGTCGCGCAAAGCGGCAAGACCCGTTTCACACACCTTGTCGTAGTTGAACCGTGCGGGGTCGATTGACCGCTTGAACTCGGCGAAAATGCTGTCGGTCACCACGAAATCCTCGGCAGCGCATATCGAAGGATGCTCGGCGCGGTACTTGTTGGCGAAGTCAAACGCCCAGTTGTCGGCAAAGATATTGTATGTCAGGCGGCTTGCCTTGCCCCAATCCACTGTCACGTCGGGCGTTATGCCTCCACCGTCGCGCACCTCGCGTCCGTGTACCGTATGAAACACGTTGGTAAGGCTGTCGGGCGTGCGCTGGATGTTGCCGTCTGCGTCGCGGTGCGAATAGTCGATGGCTTGAATCAGGCGTCCGCTCGGAATGTAATATTTCGCGGTGGTAACCTTGAGCATATTGTCAAACGGCAGCGACACTGTGGTCTGCACCAGTCCTTTTCCAAACGAGCGGCTTCCAACCACCACGGCGCGGTCAAGATCCTGCATCGAGCCGGCAACAATCTCCGACGCCGATGCCGAGCCGCCGTCAACAAGGATGCACAAAGGAATCTCCGTGTCGATAGGCTTCTGCGTGGTCTTGTAAATCTTCTCTTCCGTCTTCAACCGTCCCTTTGTGCGTATAATCTCCGTGTTTTTCGGCACGAAGAAGTTGGCAATCTTGATGGCACTCTCAACCAAGCCTCCACCATTGCCACGCAGGTCGAGGATCAGCGACTTTATCGCCTTGTCGCGTTTCAGCGACAACAATGCGTCGCGCACCTCGTCGGCTGATGTCTCGGTAAACTTGGTCAGCTGAATGTAGCCGATGCCGCCGTCGAGCGCAGTGAAGTAAGGCACTGATGGCATCTGGATTTTCCGGCGCACGATGTCGAACGTCAGCACGCTGTCCTGCACATACGGACGCTCCACCACCACATGCACTGTAGTGTTTGCCTGCCCCTTCAGATGGTCGCTCACCTGCTTCGTGTCCCACGTGCGAGTGTCCATCGTGTCGATTT
>ENA-OURN01000306-OURN01000306.1-human-gut-metagenome-genome-assembly--contig:-NODE-306-length-22160-cov-20.9577_pt1 | contig 22160 bp, 16 predicted proteins | sample MGYA00242099_ERZ508987 | MGnify/ENA primary metagenome ERZ508987 (study PRJEB26280, sample SAMEA2531405) | human gut metagenome | biome: human gut; feature: human-associated habitat; material: faeces... | reverse complement strand
TAAGGCTCTTTTTTGTAGAAAAACAAAAACTCGTTGTACATCCATATAAGAACGTGCAACGAGTTTTTAGTTATTTATATTGGGAGTTTTGACACGCCCTCCTCCTATGTATGTCGTTAAAATATTCTAATTAAGAGGGTGCAGAGCTGTTGCTTTGCCAAAAAAGTCGTAACTTTGTACCTCTAAATAGATATTCTATCGACATACATAAGGCTGAATAGCGTGAAAATAAAGGAAGTAATTGAAGCCCTTGAACGTTTCGCGCCTCTGCCCTTGCAGGAAAGCTGGGATAATGCTGGCCTGCAAGTTGGATTGACAGAGGCGGAAGTATCAGGGGCATTATTGTGTCTGGACGTTACTGAACGTATCGTCGACGAGGCTGCCCAGAAGGGCTGCAACCTCATAGTGTCGCACCATCCGCTCATCTTCCGCAAGCTCTCTCGCCTCACCGGTGAGGACTATGTGCAGCGTTGCGTGATGAAGGCTCTTGCGCAGGGCATCGTCATCCTCTCGCTCCATACCAATATGGACAATGCGAAGGGCGGTGTCAACTACAAGATTGCCGAGAAGATGGGGCTTACGGACGTGCGCTTCATGAGTGCGAAGGAGATGAACGGTGTTGAGTATGGTTCGGGCGTTGTAGGCTGTTTCGCCGAACCGCTTGCTGCCGACGACTTCATCATCCTGCTTAAGCGTGTGTTCGGCGTAGAGTGTGTGCAGGCAAATGAGCTGTTGCGCCGCCCGATACGCACCGTGGCAATCTGCGGTGGCTCTGGTTCGTTCCTTCTCGACGACGCAGCGAATGCCGGCATCGACGCTTTCGTGACGGGCGAGATGCACTACCACGAGTATTTCGGACGCGAGCAGCAGATACAGATAGCGGTGATAGGCCACTATCAGAGCGAGCAGTTCACGAGCGAGATATTCCGCGAGATAATAGAAAACAGTTGTGAGGGCGTGAAGTGTTTCATCGCCGACACATGTACAAATCCGATAATGTATTTTTAAAAATATCAAAGACTATGGCAAAAAAGGAATCAGAAATTTCAGTAGAGGAAAGACTGAAAACCCTCTACCAGCTTCAGACCACTCTCTCATCTATCGACGAGAAGCGCGCATTGCGCGGCGAGTTGCCTCTTGAGGTGCAGGACCTTGAAGACGAGATTGCAGGCTTGAAGACACGTGTGGAGCACATCGAGGGCGACATCGTTAGCTTCCAGCAGGCTGTCGCTCAGAAGCAGGGCGAGATAGCAGAGGCTGAGGAGAGTGTAGAGCGCTACAAGAAGCAGCTCGACGAGGTACGCAACAACCGCGAGTACGACACACTGACCAAGGAGATAGAGTTCCAGAGCCTTGAGATAGAGCTTTGCAACAAGAAGATTAAGGAGGCTAACGTAAAGGTTGAGGACAAGAAGCGCGAGCTCGCTCACACCAACGACCTCATCGCCGACCGCCAGCAGGCACTCGTTGAGAAGAAGAATGAGCTTGACGAGATCATGCAGGAGACTCGTGAGGAGGAGGAAGTGCTGAAAGCTAAGGCTGCCGAGTTGGAAACAAAGATTGAGCCACGTTTGCTTTCAAGCTTCCTGCGCATCCGCAAGAATGCACGCAACGGTCTCGGCATCGTCTACGTACAGCGCGACGCTTGCGGTGGCTGCTTCAACAAGATTCCGCCACAGCGCCAGCTCGACATCAAGATGCACAAGAAGATTATCGTGTGCGAGTACTGCGGTCGTATCATGATTGACCCGGAATTGGCAGGCGTTAAGACTGCCTCTGAAGCTACAGAGGAGAAGCCGAAGCGCAAGCGTGCTACTACTCGCAAGACTGCTTCCAAGAAGTCGGAAGAGTCTGACGAGAAGCTCAGCTAACTATTATATAAGAGGGCGTGTCAAAATTCCACGCATCCGATTGTCCTCCCACAGAATTCGCAGAATCCACAGAACTGATTGCTGAGTATATTCTCCCACAGATGTCACAGATCCCCACAGATTGGCTAACCATAGCATCCTTATTTTCTGTGGATTCCGTGAATTTCGTAGGTGCTTCCGCAACCTAACCATCTGTGTAGATTCGTGAAATCTGTGGGAGGATATTTTGATACATCCTCTTTTTTTATTTTACCCAAATCGTATAATCGTCCTTTCTTGGTTTCGCTTCTGCGGGTTCTTTCAGCGCATAGCCCAACGCTACGTGTCCGATGCCCTCGTAGTCGCCCTCGATGCCCCATGAGGCGAGCAGCAGCTTGCCCTCAACGGAGTCGAACACTTCGTGAGCGCGGTGAATCCAGCAGCTACCCAATCCTACGGCGTGCGCTGCATTCATCAGGTTGCCCATCACGAGTGAACCATCATAGATATATGTAGGGCGCGTGCGGTCGGCGAGCACGAGAATTATCACCGGCGCACCATAGAATGGGTCCGATTCTACGCCCATCACTTCGGCGTTGAGCTGCGAAAGTTTGTCGCGCACAGCCTTGTTTGTCACTACCACTATTCGTGGCGACTGCATACCTCTGCCCGTCGGGGCATATTCGCCGGCACGCACCACCTGCTCGATGAGCTCGTCCGACGGCATACGTTCGGGGTCGAAACCGCGCACGCTGCGGCGGGTTTCAAGTACATTTAATGTTTCGTTCATATTGTTTTTATCCATTCTGTTATTATTTCCAGCACCTCCGGTGCCATCGTTTCCTCAATCTGCTGATACTCCATGACGATGCCCGTCTTGCAATGCTGGAAGAGATGGTTCACGCCCTCCACCTTCTTGATGTCATGCTGGCAGTTGCTGAGCCCCTTCTCAAGTGTTGTGAGGTTCTGCGCACAATCTACCTGCGTGTCCTTCGTGCCATTGAGTGCAAGCACGGGGCACTTTATCTTCGGCAGTAGGGCAGAGGGGCAGAGTGTTATAAAATGGCGCAGGTAGGGCGAGTTGCCCTGCAACAACGTCTTTCTGAACACCGGCTTCATTTCGTTGGGTACGTCGGCATCGCTAATCTCCTCGATAGTCTTACCCGCAGCCAACTCGTCGAGTGCTTTGGCGATAGGTTTGCAGTAGTTCTCTATCATGTTGGGTGCCACGCCAGCCGCCTGCAGCGCGAGTCGGTTCTGCTGCAGGAGGGTCTCTCTGCCCGACGCCGCCATACCGGCAAGCGACACGATGAAGTCAGCCTTGCCCTCGGCTGCGAGCATCAGAGCGATAGTGCCACCCTCGCTGTGTCCGACGATGCCTACACGGCGGAAGCGTTGGCGCAGCAGTTGTAGTGCAGCAGCCGCGTCCTGCTTGAAGTCGTCGGTGGTGAAACGGCTGAAGTCGGTGCTCTTGTCGCCCCATCCGCGGTCGTCGTAGCGCAGCGAGGCGATGCCGTTGCGCGCTAAAGCGTCGGCAATCACGGCAAACGGTCGGTGTCCGAACAGCTCCTCGTCGCGGTTCTGCTGTCCGCTGCCCGTCACGAGTAGCACTACGGGCGTATCGCTGGTGCAGTTGGCAGGCGTGCAGAGCGTGCCGCCGAAGTGGAAGCCCGCGTTCTCGAAGCTCACCTCCTCCTGCTTGTACGGAAACGGAGCCACTGGTGTCTGCGGTCTGCGCACCTCCTGTGCTCCGCGTTTCAGTGTGAGCGGCAGCTGCAGTGCGCCCTGCGCGAACGTGCCGTTGATGCAGTCGCCCTCCATTCGGCCCTCGAACGTAGCGCCAATCATCGCCACCGTCACCTTTATCGTGCCGTCCTCCGCAACGCTCTTCTGCGCCGGAATATCCTTAGCACCCTGTGCCGGCGAGTCGAGCGTGCAGCCGTCAGCCGAGAAGTTGAACACCAGCGGCAGCTTCGTGCCCATCACGTTGAGGTCGCCGCTCCATGCGCCCTGCTGTGCGCAGGCTGTGGAGCAAGCGAGAGAGAGCAGTGCCACTGCTATCGTCTTCGTAATTCTGTTGTGTTTCATTCTTGTTCTTTTAGTAGCGTTTTTTAGTAGCGGAGGTAAAAGCCTCCGCAGCGCCAAGATTGTTACGTATATCGTTCTTTGTTGCTTGCTGCGGAGGCTTTTACCTCCGCTACTGATTCTGCAAAGATACAGATTATCCCTAAGACCCCTGCATTTCTGTTTGTAAAAGTTTTGTGAAAAGAGTCTAAAAGCGCTGCTTAAGTCGTGCCAAACATTATGTTCAGACACCGGACGGCGTACGCCACCCGATCAGATTGCGTCCGCCGTCCGATCAGATTGCGTTCGCCGTCCGATCGGATTGCGTTCGGAGCACGATGACTTTTGATGATGTTTTACGTCGTAAATGTACTACTTTCATACCATAGAAGTTGAGGAAAAAGAACACTATAGCACAACTTTTTCTGCCCGATACTTGCAATCGCTTGCGCAATGTTATAACTTTGTGCGCAGAAACACATTAATAATAATCTAAACGAAAAACACAACTATGAGTATCAAGTACGAAATTCACGGTATCAAGAATGCCAAGGGCGAGAGAAAGGAACAGAAGTATGTACATCTATTTGCGCACGAACCGCAGTCGGACCATGCACTTGAGGACGACATCCAGGCAAGCTGCTCGCTCACGAAAGCCGACGTGCGTGCGGCGTTCAGTGCCCTGCGCGACCACATGGTGCGTGCGCTTGCCAGCGGCTCGCGCTTCCATCTCCCCGGCGTGGGCTATTTCTCGCTCTCCGTAGGTCTCGACGCTCCCGACGACCTCCCCGACGACAAGATGCGTGCCGACTATATCCGTCTGCGCAACATCCGCTTCCGTCCTGAGCGCTCGTTGCTCAGCGAGGTGGGCAGCGGTGTCAGCTTCGAGCGTGCCGCCTTCTCCTCACGTTCGCGCCAGTACACGGAGGAGCAGCTACTCTCGCTCCTCCGCCACTATTTCGCCACCCATACCTGTCTCACCCGCCGCGACCTGCAGCGTGTGGCAGGCTTGCGCGAGAGCGCAGCAAAGAAATGGCTGCAGCATCTCACCGCCATCGGCGTGCTGCAGAAAGACGGCGCCAGCAATGCGCCGGTGTATTTATGGAGAGGGTAGTAGAAAGACTGGTTAGAACAACAATCTAAGGTTTTTTTATTCTTTTGAAATAGAAGAATGTGGTTTGTCGGTTTAAATTAGTATCTTTGTAACATATTCCTATAATATATACTTATCGGAAGTTGCTTATGATTGATATACAACAATTATCAGAAGAAGATATAAAACTACGTTATATCACTCCGTCCATTATAGATAAGGGATGGTCTGTTGATAATATAACTATGGAAACTAAGGTTAAACTTACTGATGGCAAGATTAACCTTAGGGGTAATTTGGTGTCACGTGGAAAAGCAAAATATGCTGACTATGTGCTTTACTACAATCGTGCAACACCGATTGCTATAGTGGAGGCTAAAGACGCAAACCATACAGTGGCTCATGGACTGCAACAGGCAAAAGAATATGCACAGATGATGGATGTTCCTTTTGCTTTCAGTTCTAACGGTATGGGTTATCAGGAATACGACTTCCTTACGGGTAAAGAACGCTCTTTCTCTATGGACCAATTTCCTACGAAGGAGGAATTGTATGCACGTTTCATCTCTGAAAGCAACGGCGGTGCCGGCTTGTCTGACAACCAAATGAAGGTTATCGACCAGCCTTTCTGTACGGGTCAGGACATATTTCCGCCACGTTACTATCAGCGCAATGCCGTAAATAGAACGGTCAACTCTGTAGCGCATGGTAAGAAGCGTCTCTTGCTTGTAATGGCAACGGGTACGGGCAAAACGTACACAGCTTTCCAGATAGTCTATCGACTTCTCAAAGCTGGTTTGGTAAAGAAAGTTCTTTACTTGGCAGATAGAAATGTGCTTGTAGACCAGTCTATCCAGCAGGACTTCAAACCTTTGGACAAGACAATTCACAAGGTAAGTTATCAGAAAGATAAAGGACCTGGAAACACAGCTTACGAGGTTTACTTTGCGCTTTATCAGCAGCTTATAGGTCAAGGCGGCAAGCAGCAATACAAAGAACTCTTTAAGCCAGAGTTCTTTGATATGGTTATTGTGGACGAGTGTCATAGAGGCAGTGCCAAGGATGATAGCAACTGGCGAGAAATACTCGATTACTTTGATGGTGCTATCCAGCTCGGTATGACAGCAACGCCTAAGGAGACTAAATACCAGTCGAGCATTACCTATTTTGATGAACCAATATACACCTATAGCTTAAAGGAAGGTATCGAAGACGGTTTCCTTGCTCCGTTCAAGGTAGTAAACATAACAACGAACATTGGCGACGAGTGGAGACCTACGAAAGGGCAGAAAGACATCAATGGCAATCTTATAGAAGACCGCATCTATAACAATACGGACTACGATTATAACATCGTTATAGAAGACCGTATAAGAGAAGTGGCACACGAAATAACCTGCTATCTGAAGAATACGGATCGCATGGCAAAGACCATTGTTTTCTGTGCAGACGAGGAGCATGCAGACAGAATGCGTACTGCTCTTGTAAACGAAAACTCTGATATGTGCAGAAAGAATCCTGACTACGTGGTGCGTATCACAGGAAGTGATCCGTACGGACAGTCAAAGCTTGATTATTTCATCTCTGTTGCATCCAAATACCCCGTCATCGCAACAACCAGCAAACTTCTGTCTACAGGAGTAGACTGCAAAATGGTGAAGCTCATTGTGCTTGACCAGCGAATCAACTCGATGACCGAGTTCAAGCAAATTGTTGGTCGTGGTACAAGAATCAGAGAGAAGGACGGAAAGACCCATTTCACCATTATGGACTTCCGTAACATCACACGACTTTTTGCTGATCCTGATTGGGATGGTCCTATAGAGGTTGATGAAAGCTATGGCAAACAGAAACCAAAGCCTTATCCTGAATACAAAGACGACCCGACAATAATTCATGAGCCAGACCCCAAACCGCGCCCCAATCCCAAACCTATAGTTGATAAAAATGGTTGCAGGGTGGAGGTTATCAACAAAGTGGTGTCTGTGTATGACGCTAACGGAAAACTTCTGCGAACAGAAAGCATAACAGACTATACTCGGAAGAACATCAACGATACTTACGTAAATCTGGATGACTTCATAAACCATTGGAATGCGGCAGAAAAGAAAGCGGAAATAACAGACCTGATGCGTGAAAGCGGAATAGACCTTCAGGCTCTGAAGATTGAAAGAAACATGGAGAATGTTGACGACTTTGACTTTATCTGCCACATTGCTTATGGCAAGAAACCTTTAACAAGAAAGGAACGGGCAGAAAACGTGAAGAAGCGTGATGTGTTCAACAGATATGGGGCAGAAGCCAGAAAGGTGCTCGAAGCACTGCTTGACAAGTATGCCAATGATGGCATATCACAGTTGGAGAACAGAATGGTATTAAAACTCGACCCGTTCCGCCAAATGGGATCTCCTGCAAACATAGCCAAACTGTTTGGCGGTAACAAGCAGTATTTCTCTGCGGTAAAGGAACTTGAAAACTTAATATATAACAATAGCATAGCATAACATAAAATATGGCACTTAACAACTTTGTAAAGAGCATACGCAACATCATGCGCAACGATGCTGGTATCAATGGAGATGCACAGCGCATTGAGCAGATAGCATGGATGTTGTTTCTTAAAGTATATGACGAGAAGGAAAACGATTGGGAGTTTAATGAGGACAATTACGTTTCGTTCATTCCGAAAGATTGTCGTTGGCGCAACTGGGCTAAAGACAATGGCGATGGCGAAGCGCTGACAGGCGACAACCTCTTGAAGTTTGTAAATGATACGATATTCCCAACTCTCAAAGCGTTGGAAGTTACGCCTTCAACACCGATGCGTAGTGCCATAGTTCGCACCACATTCCAGGATGCCAACCAGTATATGAAGGATGGCGTACTTCTGCGTCAAGTCATTAACGTCATCGACCAACTTGACCTCGGAGATTATGAAGAGAGCCATGCTTTCGGAGATATCTACGAATCAATATTGAAGGAAATGCAGTCGGCAGGTTCAGCAGGCGAGTTTTATACACCGCGAGCTTTGACAGACTTTATGGCAAAAATCATCAACCCGAAAGTCGGTGAAAAGATGGCTGACTTTGCCTGCGGTACGGGTGGCTTCCTTGCAAGTTGGTTGAAAGCCCTTGATAAGAAGGTGCAGACAGCAGAAGACAAAGAGGAATATGCTGATTCTATCTATGGAATAGAGAAGAAACAGTTCCCTTACATGCTGTGCGTTACCAATATGCTCTTGCACGACATCGATTCTCCTAAAGTCATGCACGACAACTCTTTGACATGCGACGTGCTCAACTATACGGACGAAGATAAATTTGATGTTGTTCTTATGAATCCTCCTTATGGCGGAAGCGAGAAGAACGATATCAAACAGCACTTTCCGTCTGATTTGAGTTCAAGCGAAACGGCAGACCTCTTCATGGTTCTTATCATGTATCGTCTTGCAGCGAATGGTCGTGCAGCCGTTATCCTGCCAGACGGTTTCCTTTTTGGCGCTGATAATGCAAAGCTTGCCATCAAAGAGAAACTGCTTCGCGAGTTCAATCTTCACACTATCATTCGTTTGCCTGGTAGCATCTTTGCTCCATATACCAGCATTGCCACCAATATTCTCTTCTTTAACAACGAGAAGGCAGACGAAGCAGAAGAAGGATTCTGCACCAAGGACATCTGGTTCTATCGTCTTGATATGCCGGAAGGCTACAAGCACTTCTCAAAGACCAAGCCAATGAGAGCTGAGCACTGCCAGCCTATTGTTGAATGGTGGAACAATCGCCAGGAAATAATAGACTCGGAAAACAACGACGAGAAGTCTCGTTGCTTTACCGCTCAGCAACTTCTTGATATGGATTGCAATCTTGATCAGTGCAAGTTTCCAAAGGAAGAGGAAGAAATTCTGCCTCCTGCCGAACTGCTTGCCGATTACTTCAAGAAACGCAAGGCTCTTGACCATGAGATAGACAAGACATTGGCTGAGATACAGCGTATCTTGGGAATAGAAATAAACATTGAAGAGTAATACAATGAAGGATTTAACCATATCAAAGATAGAAAGGCTAAACGTGTTGAACAACCGTTTCGCAATAGAAAAGATACAAAAGACATTGGACATTACTGGTATGATGTTCGATGGAGAATACCGTTTTACGAAAAAAATGGTGGCCGATTTCTATGAAGTTGAAGAAAGAACAATTGAAAGATATCTTGAGAATTTCGGTTCTGAATTATCTGACAATGGATATGTCTTATGTAAAGGTAAACGCTTGAAAGACTTGAAGTTACAATTTGCTCCCGTCATCAATGTCGGGAGCAAAACCACACAACTCGGTTTGTTCAACTTCCGTTCGTTCCTAAATATTGGTATGTTGCTTACGGAGAGTGAAAAAGCGAAGGCTTTGCGTAGTGCCATTTTGGATCTTGTGATAGCTACGATAAATGAGAAAACAGGTGGCGGAACAAAATATATCAATCGCCGTGATGTGAACTATATTCCAGCAGCTATCACTGAAGAGAACTATCGGAAGAACCTAACATCCGCAATGAGCCAATGTGTGGGTGGACACAAAACCTACAAGTATGCACAAGTAACTGATTGGATATACGAAGCTGTGTTCAAGGAAAATGCCAAAGAATACAGAAAGGTTCTTTCTCTTGACTCCAAGGACAATGTGCGCCATACACTCTATGCCGAAGTGTTGCTTGTCATATCTTCATTTGAGAACGGTATTGGTGCTGTTATACAGCAGCAATACAAGGAAAATGGAGGTAGATTATTATCAATGGACGAGGTAAAACAAATTGTTGATGATTTGGCAGAGCATCCGATGCAAAAGCCTTATCTTAATGATGCTCGTACCAAGATGGCTTCGCGTGATTATAGCTTCCGTGATGCCTATCATGGCAATATAGCCGAATACCTTAGAGCGGTGACACCGGAAGAATTTGAACGTTTTATAGGAGACCAGTCAATAGATTTTGACACAATTCTTGAAGATAACAAGGATGTCTTGAAACGATTAAAGCAAGCAGACAATGAGTAATGAAGTAAAATACATCAGTTACGAAGAAGCTATAAATGTCTATAATAAGATGATAGACGCAAGTGAAGGCGGCTTTGATGGAGTAAGAGACGAGGGTGGTATCCTTGCTACTCTCGACTTTGTACAAAATGATATGTACTATCCCGATTTTTCCGACAAGCTATCTTATTTGGTATTTAAATTCTGTTCTGGTCATTACTTCAATGACGGTAACAAACGTATAGCTTTGACACTTGGAGCTTATTTTCTTTATAAGAACTCATATGTTTGGCAAGCAACAATCTTTATGCGTCAGATGGAGTCAATCGTATATCATGTCGCAGCCTCAAACATTGATCAAGATTTGCTACTTCGCATAATGTCTTTCTTTATGAAAGGGGAGGACTATGACGAAGAGTTGAAGATTGATATCGCAAACGCTATGAGTAATGGAGATTTAGGAATAAAAGGTGAAGATTACGAAATTACGGATGAGGATGATATTTTCTAAACGGTATTTAAGATGAATGGAAAACAACTAAAGAACAGCATATTACAATGGGCGATACAGGGCAAGCTTGTACCGCAAGACCCTAATGACGAGCCTGCAAGCGTATTGCTTGAAAATATTCGCCAGGAGAAGGAACGCTTGATAAAAGAGAAGAAAATCAAGCGCGACAAGAACGCTTCTATCATTTACCGTGGTGAGGACAATTCCTATTATGAGAAGATGCTCGCTACGGAAGAGGTGAAGTGTATCGACGAGGAGGTGCCATTTGAGATACCACAAGGGTGGGAGTGGTGCAGAATGCAAGATATTATAACTTTTGTAAATGGTAGGGCATATAAAAAAGAAGAGCTGTTGCCACAAGGAAAATACAAAATACTTCGTGTTGGTAACTTCTTTACAAATAACGAGTGGTATTATTCAGACTTAGAATTGCCAGAAGACAAGTATTGCTATAATGGCGACTTGCTTTATGCATGGTCTGCTTCTTTTGGTCCTCAAATATGGAATGGTGATAAAACAATATTTCATTATCATATATGGAATGTCAAGTTTAATTCAAGAATTTTGTTTAGAGAATACTTGTATTATTTCTTCTTATTTGATAAGACGCAAGTAAAAGCATCAACAACAGGAAGTACTATGGTTCATGTTCCTATGGAGAATATGAAACCTCGCTTAATACCAATTCCACCTGTAAATGAACAAAAAAGGATTGCACATGAAATAGAAAATATTATTCCTCTAATTGAAAGATATGGAACATTCCAAAATAAAAAAGAGATTCTTGATTCAAATATAAAAGCATCTCTTAAGAAATCTATTCTCCAAGAGGCTATACAAGGCAAGCTCGTACCTCAAATAACAGAAGAAGGCACAGCGCAAGAACTGCTTGAACAGATAAAGATAGAGAAACAAAAACTTGTCAAAGAAGGCAAACTAAAGAAGTTTACCCTCAAAGATTCTGTTATCTTCCGTGGTGACGATAACAAGTATTATGAGCAGATAGAGGACGAACCTGTTTGTATAGACAATTTTTTGCCTTTCCAAATACCAGAGACATGGACTTGGTGTAAGGTCAAAGACCTGTTGGAGATACAGACTGGTGCTTCTTTTAAAAAAGAGCAAGCAAACACGCACAATGAAGGTGTAAGAATACTGCGTGGTGGAAATATTCTACCTAACAGATACATTTTCAAAGATGACGATGTATTTGTTGCCAAGGAGTTTGTAAATGAAAATACGCTTCTAAAAAGAAATAGCATTATCACTCCTGCTGTTACAAGTTTGGAGAACATAGGCAAGATGGCTGTTATCGAAAAGGATTATAATAATGTTAGTGCAGGTGGCTTTGTGTTTATTATTAGTCCGTATATACAAGAGTTTACACACTCATTATTACTTGCCTATTTCCTTCAAAGTCCATCTCTAATTGAGACCATGCAAGGTATAACGAAAAAATCTGGTGCTGCTTTCTACAATCTTGGAAAAGAGCGGCTAAAAGAATTATATATTCCATTGCCTCCTCGAAAAGAGCAGCAACGCATAGTTGCCCAAATAGAAAAATTATTTGAGCAACTGCGTTAATTGCTTGATTTTCTCAACTATACGCTCTTGTTCATGCAAAGGTGGAATACCAATGATAAGACCATAGAAAAGATCCTTATTGAGATGTGGAATAGCTGCGCCTTTCTTGGAATTGCGCATAATTTCTTTGTAGAACTGTATGAATGCTAAAACGTATGGTTCGTACATAGAGGAACTTATCCATAGTTGCTTGAACGTACTACCCATATAACCGTCTTGTGGTACGGTGAAAACTTCGCCTGAGTTTTCACCGTCCACAAGCATTATATTGTCACCTTTACATACGAGTTTGCCTTGTTCAACAATAGTTTCAGAACTTTTACCACGTAAGTATTTTGCATCTAACAAGCATTGCTTACCGGTGGTTCTCAGGCCGTCTGTAAGTTGGCAAATTACACTTAATCTGGCTATTGACCAAGAATTAGGAAACTTAAAAGCAACCTCTACTTCAGATATCGTATTCCCTATTTGCTCATAATACTTGTTATCGTCACCACGGAAGATAACAGAAGTAGCTAAGGCAGACTTCTTTAGCTTACCTTCCTTGACAAGTTTCTGCTTCTCTGTTTTTATCTGTTCAAGCAACTCTTGTGCAGTACCTTCTTCTGCTATTTGCGGAACGAGTTTGCCTTGAATAGCCTCTTGAAGGATGCTCTTACGAATAGTATAGGAAAGTTCTTCATTTAACTTATTAAGTTTATCCTGCGCTTTTCCATACTCATCTATATATGGAATCAACTCCTTTGCTTTTGTATCAATACGGAACTGCTCCGAAAGAGGTGGAAGTGGAACTAACAGAGACGTCATTGTTTCTGTGCTTACACGAGGCATTTTTACACCAAACGTTGCAGAATTAATATAGTCATCTACGTAAGGTGATTTCAAAAAGCTAACAATATAATCTTTGCATATATTGCCGTAGCAAGTGAAAGGTATGATTTCGGGAGTGCAAATACCTCCTTCAGGTGCAACAAGTATCTTTAATAAATATGGACGAAGTTTGCTGTATAAAATGTCACCACGGTTGAAGACGGTCTTGTCACCGATAGCTTTTCGTTCACCAACAGTTTTAATATTCAGCAATCTTCCGCCTCTTTCTATATCTTCCAAATCCAATCCCCATAATTGAGTATCGGCATTCGATGCGTTGATTTTTCTCTTTGTTTGGGCATAAGTTGAGATTTCTCCTAGTCGACACCATTCCCACCCTTGTGGTATCTCAAATGGCACCTCCTCGTCGATGCACTTCACCTCTCCCGTGGCGAGTATCTTCTCATAATAGGAACTAAGCGCACAACTTTCCGTGATATATTAATGGGGAATAGTCCTCAAAACAAAATCATTTTATCATGGTAGAAAAGTTTAAAGAATTCCTTGTTCAGTCGAACATGGCAAAGAACACCGTTTCGGCGTATGTTTATGCTGTGAACGATTTCAATTCAAGACACTCACAATTGACAAAGAAAGAGTTGTTGCTCTACAAGGCTTATCTTATTGAGACGTTCAAGCCAAAGACCGTGAATCTTCGCATTCAGGCTTTGAACAAGTATCTGGAGTTTGTTCGCAAACCTAAATTGCGCTTGAAATCTGTTAAGGTTCAGCAGCGCACTTACTTGGAGAATGTAATCAGTAATGCTGATTATACGTTCTTGAAGAATAAGCTAAAGAAGGAGAACAACATGGAATGGTATTTTGTAGTGCGTTTTCTTGCAGCTACCGGTGCAAGAGTTAGCGAACTTGTTCAGTTGAAGGTAGAACATGTAAATGTGGGCTATTATGACATTTACACAAAGGGCGGGAAGATAAGGCGTTTGTTTATTCCGAAGAAGCTTCGTGAGGAAACATTGGTATGGTTAAGCAAGAAAGATAGAGATAGTGGCTATTTGTTTCTCAATCGTTTCGGCGAGAGGATAACAACACGTGGCATAGCGCAGCAGTTGAAGAACATTGCTGTAAGATATGGCCTAAATCAAAAAGTTGTATATCCGCATTCTTTCCGTCATAGATACGCCAAGAATTTCTTGGAGAGATTCAATGATATTTCTCTGTTGGCGGACTTGATGGGACACGAGAGCATAGAGACTACTCGCATATATCTTCGCAGAACAGCAAGTGAGCAGCAGGACATTGTTGATAAAATTATCACATGGTGATCACAGAAAAATGTTGCTGCAAGTAGAATAAACTGGTAGATACGTCTTTGAACCTAGAAGAAAGGCTGGAAGATATCCTCAAAACTGAGATATCTTCCAGCCTTTATTGTGTTACTAGTGAGTTTGTTGCGGCGATGCTGGGAGATATGGTAGATATTTTCACGTACATTGTTTTTATAGACAATCTATATCAATACATCACCATATCAACACATCACCATTACAACTGACACGTTTACTGCTTGATGTTCGGCTGCTCAAGACCGAAGCCTCTCTTCTTGTCGAGTGCCTTCAGATAGATGGCGAAGAGGAGGGCGAGAACACCGAAGCTTGCGAAGACGAGCAAAGGCACGGTGTAGTCGTAAGGGATGAACTCCGCGCCGGCTGCCTTGGCTGCGATAACCGCAGGGTTGTCAGCGTTGGTAGAGGCGAGGAGGTTGCCGATGAGCTTCGGAACGAAGCAGAGACCGATGTTCTGCACCCAGAAGATGAGGCAGTAAGCCGAGCCGAGAATCTTCTCGTCGATAATCTTAGGAACGCTTGGCCACAGAGCTGCAGGAACGAGAGCGAACGAGATGCCGAGCAATACGATAGTAGAGTAGGCGATGACGGGGCTCTTTGTTGCCGGGAGCACGAAGGCGAAGACGAGGTGGCAGCAGATGAGGAGCAGTGCGCCGCCCATGAGCATCGTAGCACCCTTACCCTTGCGGTCGAGGAAGTTGCCGAGGAACGGAGTGATTACGGCCGCACCAATCGGGAACCAACGGAAGATGTTGGCAGCTGCCTCAGCAGAAATGCCGTCGAGGTTGCACTGCAGCATGTTGGCACCGTAGCGCTGGAAGGGGAAGATGGCAGAATAGTAGAGCACGCAGAGCAGAGCTACAATCCAGAACACCTGAGAAGAGAATATTTTGCCGAGGTCGCTGAACTTGAACTCTTCCTCTGGGTCGGCAGCCTCTTCTGTTACGCCCATCTGCTTGTCGAGTGCCTTGTCCATGAAGGTGAAGACGATGAAGGTGATGAGGCCGATGAGGAGGAGCACGGTGCAGAACGCTACCGGAGCTACTACTGTGCCGAAGTGGTTGGCGATGATTGGTGAGATAGAGAAGATAGCGAACACGCCGACGCGTGCGATAGCCATCTCAAGACCCATAGCGAGAGCCATCTCCTTGCCCTTGAACCACTTCGCGATTGCCTTGGAAACGGTTGTACCTGCCATCTCGCAGCCGCAGCCGAAGAGCATGAAACCGAAGCAAGCCATCTTTGCGCTTGCAGGGAGGTCTACCCACCAAGAGTTGAGCCACTCGGCAAAGGCGGTCTGAGCGAACCAGTCGGTGATGCCGATGAACTTTATGAGTGCGCCGATGAACATCATCGAAGCTGAGAGCACGCCGGTGAAGCGTACGCCCATCTTGTCGAGGATAACGCCAGCAATGATGAGGAAGCCGAGCACGTTGACGATGTACTCAGATGCTGCATAGGTACCGAAGGTGTCCGGACCCCATCCCTTCTGGCTTTCCATAAGGGCCTGGATTGGTGACATTACATCGACGAACATGTAGCCGAAGAACATCATGGAAGCGATAAGGACAAGGGCTGTCCAGCGTGCCCATGCCTTGTCGTTCAATAGTTGATTTACTTTTTGAACCATTTCTTAAATTATTAATTTTTAATTTTGATTTTTGAGTTTTGAATTATTGCCTTTGGCAATTTTGATTTTTGAGTTTTGAATTTTGCGCTTTGCGCATTTTGAATTATTGAATTAGGAGTTGCAAATTCAAAATTCCTAATTGAATAACTCCTCATCGGCGTAGCCGACAATTCAAAATTCAAAACTCAAAATTCAAAATTTATTTAAGCCACTTGTCGAGCCATCCGAAGAAGGTGCGCTGCCAGAGCACGCCGTTCTGCGGTTTGAGTACCCAGTGGTTCTCGTCGGGGAAGATGAGAAGTTCGGCAGGAATGCCGCGCAGACGTGCTGCGTTGAATGCGCCGAAGCCCTGGTTGGCGTTGATGCGGTAGTCCATCTCGCCGTGGATGCAGAGGATAGGCGTATCCCACTTGTCGACGAACTTATGCGGCGAGTTCTCGTAGGTGCGGCGTGCGCGGTCGGTCATATCCTTGTTCCAGTAAGCGTCGTCGTACTCCCAGTTGGAGAACCATGCTTCCTCGGTGTCGGTGTACATCGACTCAAGGTTGAAGGCTCCGTCGTGGGCGATGAACGCCTTGAAGCGCTTGTCGTGGTGACTCGCAAGATAGTAGACCGAGAAACCGCCGAAGCTGGCACCAACGCAGCCGAGACGATCCTTGTCGACGTAAGGCAGGTTGTTGGCAGCGTCGTCGATAGCCGAGAGGTAGTCGTCCATGCACTGACCAGTCCAGTCGCCCGATACAGCCTCGTTCCACTCAGAGCCGTAGCCAGGGAGACCGCGGCGGTTAGGAGCGATGACGATATAGTCGTGAGCTGCCATAATCTGGAAGTTCCAACGGTAGCTCCAGAACTGGCTTACGGGGCTCTGCGGTCCGCCCTCGCAGAAGAGCAGCGTAGGATACTTCTTGTTAGGGTCGAAGTGAGGTGGAAGGATTACCCATACCTGCATCTGCTTGCCGTCAGTAGTCTGCACCCAGCGTTCCTGCACCTTGCCCATCTCGAGCTGGTCGTAGAATGCCTTGTTCTCGAAGGTGAGTTGCTGCACCTTTGTCTTCTTCGGGTCCTTGCCTGGTGTGACGATGTAAAGCTCGTCCGCCTGCGAGATGCTGTGGCGCGAAGCGAGAATCTTGCCCGTGTTGCCGAGCATCTGGAGAGAACCGAAGTCCATCCAGTCGTCGGTGAGCTGACGCACCTGACCGTTGAGGTCGGTTTGGTACATGTTTACACAAGCGTGCCAACAACCAATGAAGTAGAGATTGCGCGAGTTGGGTGCCCAGCAGAAAGCATCTACGTTAGAGTCGAACTGCTCAGCCACGTAAGTCTTCTCGCCAGTGAGGAGGTTATAGACGCAGAGGCGGTTGCGGTCGCTCTCGTATCCGTCGTTCTTCATCGACTGCCATGCCACGTACTTGCCATCTGGCGAGAACTGTGGGTTGGTGTCGTAACCCATGTTGAGGTTGGCGCCTTGATTGTTAAGACGCTGTGTCTTCATGGTTTTTGTGGCGTTGTAGGGGATGGGCTTGTAGCCGGCTGGCTTACAGAGGTTCTTTGTCTTGCCGGTCTGTACATCGTAGAGATAGATGTCAGAGTCGGTAGAAGTGGCGTAGTCGACACCTGTCTTCTTGCGGCATGTGTATGCAATCGACTTAGAGTCGGGGCTCCAAGCGAGCTGCTCAGTACCTCCGAACGGAGCCATCGGACACTCGAACGGTTCGCCCTCGATGATGTCGGTACCATCGTCGATGCCGTCGGCTGTGACATCAGCCACGAAGGGGTGAGCAATGGTCTCCACGTAGTGATCCCAGTGGCGATAGTTGAGGTCGGTGACGAGTCGGCCCGAAGCCAAAGGCAGGTCGTCGGGGTTCTTCTTGATGCTCTCGTGGTAGGGGAGCGACTTGATGAGGATAACCTTCTTCTCGTCGGGCGAGAAGATGTAGCCCTCGATATCTATTTCCGACTTGGTGAGCTGTCGGCGGTCTGTGCCGTCAGCGTTCATCGACCAGAGCTGTCCACCGGTGAGGAACGCGATGCGCTTGCCGCCATCAATCCATGTAGCGTCGGTTTCGCTTGCAGCGGTTGTTGTCAGGGCGCACTGTTTCTTGCCGTCGGAGCTTATGGTGTAGAGCATCTGGTGGCTCTTGTTCTGCTTCACGCTGTAGTAACCCACCTGATAGACAATAGTATTGCCATCGGGAGAAGCTGCAGCACCGCCGATGCGTCCCATAGCCCAAAGCGTCTCGGCATTCATGCGGTCGCCGTTAGCAATAGCTGCAACGTCGGTAGTCTTACCAATCATAGTCTGTGCCTCTGAGTTCAGGCTGGCGCAACTGAGTGTGGCTGCGACAGCGAGTGATAAAGCTTTGTTCATAAGTGATAGGTGTTAAGATTATGTGATGTTGAGGTGTTGTGATGTTGAGGTGTTGTGATGTTGAGATGTTTATTAATGTTGAGAGTTGAGAATTGAGAGTTGAGAGTTATGATATGCAACAATAATAATGTATAGTATCAATTGTAATCATTGGTAATCATAACTCTCAACTCTCAATTCTCAACTCTTAATTTGAGAAGCTCTCAATTATAGAATATTAAAGTCCTTTGCGCTTGCGTTCAAGTTCTTCGCGCTTGCGCTGCAGCTCCATCTGCTGCTCCTGCATAGCCTGGAGGCGTGCAGCGAGACCGCTCATCTTCTTCGGGTTGTCCTTGTTCTCCTTGTACTTAGCCTCAAGGATAGCGAGGAGCTTCTCGTCGTTGGTAGTCTTGCGGAGAATCCACATGATAGCAGCACTGAAGAAGAGCGAGATGAAGTAGTAGAAGTTAAGACCTGCCGAGTAGTCGTTGAACATGAAGAAGAACATAACCGGCATGAGGAACATCATCCACTGCATCATCTTCATCTGTTCAGCCTGCTGGCCTACCATCTGGTCGCGCTGCTGGCGCATTGTCATCCACGAGTAGAGGATGTTGGCCACGCAGAAAAGGATACATGTGAGCGAGAGGTGGTCGCCGATGAGCCAGAGGTTCGTGTTCCACTCGATGATTGGGTCGTATGTAGAGAGGTCGTTGATCCAGAGGAAGCTCTCGCCGCGCAGCTGGATAGCGTTAGGCACGAAGTTGAACATCGCAATCCAGATAGGCATCTGTATGAGCATCGGTAGACAGCCCGCCATCGGACTGACGCCGTACTTCGAGTACTCCATCATCATTGCCTGCTGTTTCTGCATCTGGTCCTCAGGCTTGTTGAGGTGCTTGGTAGCCTCTTCGAGTTTCGGCTTCAGCACACGCATCTTTGCCGACGACATGTAGCTCTTCTTCACCATAGGATAGGTGATGAACTTCAGAAGCATCGTGATAAGGATGAGCACGATACCCATGTTGATGTTCAGACCGGTGAGGAAGTCGAAGACGTAGATAGTAAACCAGCGGTTGATGATGCGGAAGAGCGGCCATCCGAGGTAGACGAGGCGCTGCATCTCGAGGTCCTTGCCGAATGTAGACTCAGCCTCGACGCGCTTGAGCAAGCGGAAGTCGTTCGGACCGAAGTAGAAGTCGAACTCAGACGGAGTCTTTCCGCTCGGGTCGAAGAATGTCTTCATCTTTGCCTCGTACTGCTTGAGGTTGCCCGAGCCCTTCTCCTGCGGCACGCTTGTCATAAGCGAGTTCTCGGCGAAGTTGTTCTTGGCGATCATCACAGCCGAGAAGAACTGGTTCTTGAAAGCCACCCAGTCGATCTTCTTCTCGATGTTCTCGTCGGTGATGCTCTTGGCCTCAGGCAGATTGTCCGTGCCACCATCTACTTTATGATATGTAAGCGAAGAATGTTGGTTCTCGAAAGAGAAACCACGTTCTTGCTGACGACACATCTCCTTCCACTGTACGTCCATCTGGCTTGCAGACGGTGCGAAATCGTTAGCCATGCCTACGGTCTGTAGCTTGGCGTGCAGCATATAGTCACTGCCGAGCACATAGTTGATGACGAGCTCCTTGCCGTCGCCGGCTGTAGCGGTCATCGTGACAGTAGAATCGGTCTGGTTAGACGGTGTGAAGTAGAGGTCGGCAGTGTTGATGTTTACCTCCTTGGCAGCCAGTGCGAAGTTGAGGCTCTGCGAAGAGCTGTCGAAGAGCGTCACGTTACTGTTACCATTGTAGTCGGTGAAGTTCTTGATAACCGCCTTTGACACTACGCCACCCTTAGTGCTAAGAGTGAGCTCCACACTGCTGTTCTTCAGCACCACGTTTGTGGCTTTGCCTTTGAGAGCGGAATGGAAAAGTGCGGTTGTGTCAGCCTCTGCAGCCGCTTGGGCTTGGGCAATCTTCTGTTGAGCTGCCAGTTTTGCAGCATTTTCGGCGTTCTTGCGAGCCACGTTCTCTATCGAATCCTGACGTGCTGTAGCCGCTTTCTCCTCAGCAGAGGGCTGGCTGTAGATACTGTATCCGATGAAGACCGCAGCCATAAGCACGGCACCGATGATGTTGTTTTTGTTCACTTTTAAAATTGTTATTTGATTAATATTATTTCTTCTCTGCCGCAGCCTTGTTCTCTATAGCAGTCTTCACGAAGTCGACAAAGAGTGGGTGCGGATGGAGTACTGTACTCTGGTACTCGGGGTGGAACTGCGTTCCGATGTACCACTTGAGGCCCGGAATCTCTACGATCTCCACGAGGTCGCTCTCAGGGTTGCGTCCCACGCACTGCATTCCGCTGCGTTCGAACTCCTTTTGAAAGTCGTTGTTGAACTCGTAGCGGTGGCGGTGGCGCTCCTGTATGTGCTCCTTTTTATATATACTGAACACGCGCGAATTCTGACGCAGCACGCACTCGTATGCACCGAGACGCATTGTGCCACCCATGTTCGTGATGTTCTTCTGTTCCTCCATGATGTCGATGACGTTGTGTGGAGTCTTCTCATCCATCTCGCGACTGTTGGCATCGGCATAACCGAGCACGTTGCGTGCGAATTCGATAACCATCATCTGCATACCGAGGCAAATACCGAATGTTGGTATGTTGTGCGTGCGAGTGTAATGAGCTGCCACAATTTTTCCCTCGATGCCACGCTGTCCGAAGCCTGGGCATATCATTACGCCGTCGAGACCGGCGAGCTTTTCGGCTACGTTCTCCTCGGTGAGGAACTCTGAGTTGACGAACGAGATGTTCACCTTATGGTCGTTGTAGGTGCCGGCGTGAGAGAGACTCTCGCGTATCGACTTGTATGCGTCCTGCAGGTCGTACTTGCCCACAAGGCCGATGTTGACGGTCTGCGTGGCGTTCTTGCGACGCTCGAGGAACGATCGCCACGGACCCAGTGAAGGTGTCTCGCCGACGGGTACGTCCATCTTGCGTAGTATTGCTGTGTCGAGGCCCTGGTTCTGCATGTTTACAGGCACCTCATAGATGCTTGGCAGGTCTTCGCTCTGTATCACGCAGTCGAGGTCGACGTTGCAGAAGCTTGCCACCTTCTTCAGAATACCCTCTTCGAGGTGCTTCTCGGTGCGTAGGATGAGGATGTCGGGCTGTATGCCCACGCTCTGCAGTTCCTTCACGGAGTGCTGTGTTGGCTTTGTCTTCAGCTCGCCGGCAGCCTTCAAGTAGGGCACGTATGTAAGATGAACGTTGATGGCGTTCTTGCCCATCTCCCATTTCATCTGTCTGATTGCCTCCATGAATGGTGCACTCTCAATGTCGCCGATGGTGCCACCAATCTCGGTTATCACGAAGTCGTAATGATACTTCTGTCCGAGCAGCTTCACGTTGCGCTTGATCTCGTCGGTGATGTGCGGCACAACCTGGATTGTCTTGCCCAGATAGTCTCCACGACGCTCCTTGTCTATAACTGCCTTGTAGATGCGTCCTGTAGTCAGCGAGTTGGCTTTAGTGGTCTGTATGCCTGTAAAGCGTTCGTAGTGGCCGAGGTCGAGGTCGGTTTCCATGCCGTCAACGGTGACGTAGCATTCTCCGTGCTCGTAGGGGTTGAGTGTTCCAGGGTCGATGTTAATGTAAGGGTCAAATTTTTGGATAGTGATGTTGTAACCTCTTGCCTGCAAGAGTTTACCGATTGACGCCGAAATGATGCCTTTACCAAGCGAAGACACAACGCCGCCAGTCACAAATATGTACTTTGTTTCAGCCACGGTGATATTATTTGTTAAGAATTAAATTCTAAATTATCCAACAATACAAGATGGAATGTTTTTACTATTGTAAACATACTGTTTTTCAGTTAATTATAAAT
>ENA-OURN01000304-OURN01000304.1-human-gut-metagenome-genome-assembly--contig:-NODE-304-length-22214-cov-12.9596_pt1 | contig 22214 bp, 10 predicted proteins | sample MGYA00242099_ERZ508987 | MGnify/ENA primary metagenome ERZ508987 (study PRJEB26280, sample SAMEA2531405) | human gut metagenome | biome: human gut; feature: human-associated habitat; material: faeces... | reverse complement strand
CCCCCTCACTTTGCAAGCAAAGTGAGCTACAGTGCTTCGCCTCAGACCTCGCCTCTCTACCAACCTTGATTTTTTCTTGATTTTAAACACCCTACCCCAAGGCTTCATAAAAAGCCGACCTTACCAATGCAAATATTTGCCGGCACGAAGCGCCAAAACGAAAATCCAAAACGAAGCCCCGAAACAAAAAACCGAAACAAAAATTCGAAACAAATAAAGCACAGCAACGAACTAAAAAAGCCCCGCGACCAACAAGTCGCGGGGCTTTTTATATTGAAAGACTTCATTGCGTTCCCGTCAGTGTGGCGGGGAGGCAAGAATGTGGAGATTAATACACTGGGTTCTTGAGATACCAGTTGCTCTGGTTCTGGAGCTTCGTGTAGAGAGCACCGTTAAATTCGTTCATGTTCTCGTATGGCTTAGCGTTGACTGAACGACGGGCAATGGTCCATGCGAACCAGTTCGTACCGAAGTTAGGAGTGGCATAACCCCAAGTATCCTTGTTCTTGTGACGTGCGATACGAGTCAAGTCGTAGAAGCGGCAACCTTCGAAAGCTGTTTCGAGCGCCATTTCGTCGCAAATCAAAGATTCAACGGCGTTGATCTGCTTACCAATGCTGGCAGGGATAACAGGATCTGCGGCTGGCAGCGGTTCGGCTGGAGTTTCGCCAGTTTCAGCATCGGCGAGAGCACCTGTCGGATTATAGACGTCTGACACGTTAGTGCCTTCCTTTTGGAGTAAGTTGGTGTAGCGGAGAACCTCTGCAGGGTTAACAGCCGTGCCTGCTGAGCGGGCTTCTTCTGCTGCGATGCGCTGACCAACTACGACGTGGTAGAGAGAAAGCGTATCTTTGTCGCTGGTGACGTTGCAACCAGTCTCGTGGATACCTTGAACCTTGTCGAAGTAAGACTCGCTGTTGAAGTCAAGCCAAGGCATGTTCTTCGCACGACGCAACTCATTGATGTCGATGTAGCTGGCACCATCAACCACGCGAGAAGCGTAAGGAACAATCTGGTTGTTCTCGTTGATAGAGTCGGTCAAGATTGAAGGAATGGTCTTCGAGCTCAAACCATCGCGCAAGATGGCGTAAGCATAACGCGGATAACCGGCACGGTTGACGGCTTCAGCGAAGCGCAAGTAAATCTGACGCAAGCGGTAAAGCGGGAAAGTGTAGTTGTATGAACATGAACCCGTTCCGATAGAGAAAGAACCAGTGTAATTAGCACCAGAATTAACAAAGGCACGCTTGGTAACGAAGGTCATCTTGCCAACCGTTGTGTTGAACTTGGCAAGATTTCCATTGATACGGCCATCACCGATTTCAATATACTTCACGTCCGTGACATTGTCAAAACCTTCATTGAAGTGCGCCAACTGGCTTTCACTCAGATTGAGGTAGCTCTTTGAAGCACTTACCTGACGGTTCTTGAAGTTGGCAGAAATTGAAATCTTACCAGAAGCAACTTCTTTATCTTTACCGTCATCATCCTTCTCGATAGAAGAAGAGGTCGTTGAGTTGGCATCAAAACCATAAATCTGGGCAGCACGTGTCAGAACCGTACCGTACGAAGAGTTGGCTGCTGAAGCCATCAAAGTAATGACATCACTACCAACCTTTGAGCCCCTGTCTGCGAACAACAAACTATATGAACCTGCACTACTCCATTCATAAGATTCCTTACCATTGAAAGTGTTTTTGCTAAGACCACAATAATCGCCTGACGGGACGTTACTCTTGAGACGAGCTTCTTCCTCAATAAAATTATAATAATACTGAGCAGCCATCTCGTAGTCCTGCTGGTTGTCGCCGCGCATCAAATAAAGGTCGCCCATGATGATGTCTGGCTGGAAGACGAACTTCTTGGGGTCGATGTTCATTGCGCCATTATTGACGGAGGGGTAAGCAGGCGTTCCTTTCTTGGAATAGTTGTAAGCCTGCATCAAGCCGGCCTTCATGAGCTTGCTGAGCAGGTTGTCAACACTGACGAAACCTTCTTCAGGATTCTTTTCCCAACCTGTGTTGGCATTGTCAACCGGCTTCGTGATGAAAGGCACTTCGCCGTAGTTCTGCACGAGCTGCATGTAGGTCCAAGCACGTACCATCTGCACCTGAGCGTACTCGCAGCGCATATAGTAATTGTTGTTTTTCTTGGCCATCGTGTCAGCCTTGGCAATGTAGAAGTTACACTGGTTGATGACTTTGTAGTAGGCCGAACGATTCAGCAATCCGTTGTCTCCGTCTTCCACTTTATCGAAATTGGAAATGCGGGCCACCGTGTCGCTCACATAGGAAGTTGTATCGACCATATCGCTGCGGAGGTCGCCCAAGAGAATATTGTTTTCAACCATATCCTGGACGTTGGAGAGGATACCATAGTAGAAATTGATGGTATCACGTCCAGAGAAGTTCTCCGTGTAGAGATCCATGTCTGGAGTGAGCATATCCTCGCAGGAAGTCGTCGTCATGCCCAATCCCAAGAGGGATACGAACACGCCTATAATCGATTTCTTTTTCATTGTTTTATTTCTATTTTGCAGGATCCTTGCATAAGACAGGAGCTGCTCTGCATGGCTATCAAGCGGACTTGGAAGCGCTGCCGACATTTCCTGTCTATGAATAGAAAAGCATGCCCCACACGCTGAAGGTGTTGCCCCAAATTGTGCTGGGGCACGCTTGTTATTCAAACTGCTTTTGTTTTCAGATTACAAGTTGATGGTCACACCAAGATTGAAGCTTCGGTTCTTCGGAAGCATGCCAGTGTCGATTCCCTGATAGAGAACGCTGTTGCCAGCAGAAACTTCAGGATCGTTTCCTAAGTACTTCGTAACCGTGAACAAGTTGGTGGCTTCTCCGTAAACAGAGAGGCCTTGCAACCAGCTGAGGTTGACAGGGAACTTGTAAGTGAGACGAACTTTCTTGAGCTTCAAGTATGAACCGTCTTCAATCCAACGGTCTGAGAAGCGTTCGTTGTTGACCCACTCTTCGCTGGTGCTTGCCATGGTGCGAGGCATATCCGTAACCTGTCCGTTATACTTCCAACGGTTGACAACGGCAGCGGTCTGGTTGTAAATGCCGTTGGCACTTTCAAGCTGTGAACGCTGGTAGTTGTAGATATCATTTCCGAGAGAGTACTTGAAGTCGAGAGAGAGCGTCAAGTTCTTCCAAGTCAAGTTGGTAAAGATGTTACCATAGATATCTGGGTTGGGATCACCAATCTGAACCATATCGGCTTCTGAAATCCAGCCGTCACCATTCTGGTCTACGAAACGAACGTCACCGGCCTTGAAGTCGCGGTAAGGATTCTGAACGAGTCCGGTCGGGTATTTCAAACCTGCAGCCTTGGCTTCAGCATCGCTGGCGAAGACACCGGCGGTTTGATAACCATAGAAGACGCCAGCAGCAGAACCGACAGCGGTCAGGATGTTGTTCTGTCCGTAGATGGAAGAAGTGTAGCCGTGGATGGTCTTGGCCGTGGAGAGGTCCTTGTTGCCGTTGGCATCCAAAGCGTAAGTGGTGATGTAGTTGAGTGAGCCGTCGGGCAACTCAGTGATTTCATTCTTGTAGTGGCCTACGCTGAAACCAGCTTCCCACTTCCAGTTGCGCGTGTTGACCAGAACGGCATTAACGTTGGCTTCAACGCCGCTGTTCTTCAACGCACCATCGTTGGCCCACATGTATGGCAGACCAGTGATGTCGCTCACAGGTTTGCGGGTCAAGAGGTTGGTGGTCTTGCCGTAGAAATATTCAACACCGAGGGCCAAGCGGTTGTTCAGCAAATTGGTCTGCAAACCGACATTGAAACGGTGGTTGGTTTCCCACTGGATGGTTGGGTTCTGGATGTTGGCCAACTTCAAGGCTGTGGCTTCCTTCATGAAGCGGAGGTTGCGGAAGTAGGTACGTGCTGCGTAGTAGTCTACGTTGTCGTTTCCAGACTCTTCGTAACCAGCAGAGAGCTTCAAATAGTCAATGCCTTTGACATTGAACCACTTTTCAGAAGACATCAACCAACCGAGCTGTACAGACGGGAAGAGGCCCCATTTGACACCTGCGAACTTGATTCCCTCAGAGGCTTCCTTACCGAAACGTGAAGAGGCTTCCATCGTTGTACCGATGTTGAGGAAATACTTGTTCTGGTAGTTGTAGTCGGCATTGAGGTAGTAAGCGAGGTTAACCCACTTGTCGCTCGTACCGCCTGCTTCCTTATACTGCAACGACATGCTCATGTTTGGCATCTTGTCCTGGTCGTTGTTGTAACCGACCATGTTGCTGTTGTTGTATGAGAAGGAAGACATACGGAAGCCGCCCAATACGTTAACGAAGTGACCGCCGAACTGACGTTTCCAATCGATGCGGAAATCGTTGAAGAGTGTGGTTTCTTTCGTGAACTGCGAACGAAGCGTAGAAGAAACAGCACCAAGACCAGCGACAGTTGTCGTAGGCGTACCGTCGTGAGGCAGATAGTACTTTTCGTTGTTACGCGTCATGATGTAGCTGAAGCGGTTGCTCAACTTGAGGTACTTGCCAATCTTGTATTGCGGCATCACGTTGATGGCAAACTGGGTCTGCTCCATGTTGTTCTTGTTGTCGCCGTCGCCGTTGGAGAGAATCCAATAAGGATTGACATAACCAGCATAGCCGAAGTCCTCAGCGAAACGGTACGGGTTGTTGGCATCCGTATAGTTCTTACCAGAGAACTGCGTTGTGGTGTGGCCCACGTGCAAGCCGCCGTTTTCATAATATACGTAGTGTGCATACGGGCTGATGAACGGAGACTGAATCAATCCCAACACATTGGGTGAAGAGATGATGCTATTTGAATAGTCGGAAGCCCAACCGTTGTCGCGGAGGTTGTATGCGTTACGCACGTAAGAGATGTCGATGGCCGTGTTCAAATCCTTGAACAACACGACGTCGCTGTTGAAGCGGATGTTCAAACGGTTGAAGTCGGTTTTCTTGGCCGTTGCATCAGCAGCGGAGTAACCCAAAGAGAGGTTGTACATGGCGACATCATCACCACCTTCTACGTTAACCTTGTAGTTTTGGGTGAAAGCGTTGTCATACATGCCGTCCTGCCAGTCCGTGTTGTTGTGGTAAATCGGATAAAGCAGATAGTTGGGGTCTTCGTTCATGAAGGTCGGAACAATCGTATTGTTCTTGAAATAGTCTTGACCTTTCTGAGTTGTTCCCAAGAATTCCGTAACGTAGTTGCGGTATTGGTTAGCATCCATCATTCTCAGCTTAGAAGGGGCCAACTCGTAGCCACCGTAAGCGCGAATGTTGATTCGAGTTACCATGCTCTTACCACGCTTGGTGGTGATTTCAATCACACCGTTACCACCCTTGGCACCGTAGAGCGCCGTACCATTCTTAATGACCTTGACATCGGCGATGTCTTCTGGGTCGAGAATGTTGAAGACGTTGTTAACGAAACCTGTGTGGAGCGTTGTACGATCGTACTGCATATCCCAAACCACTCCATCGACAACCACCAAAGGCTGTGAGTTGGAGTTCAAAGAATTCAAACCGTTGATGAACATGGCAGCGCCCTGTGCTGGATTACCGCCACGATTGATGGTGCGAATGGCACCGTTCAACTTTGATTCGATGTCTTCTTCGATGGTCAGCGCCGACGAAGCGTTGACATCCATCTTTGGCTGGTTGAAGAGCTGCGTACCATCGAAGTACAGGTTCTTCAAAGCGTTGGAATACAGATAGACATTCTGGTCTTTAAGACCCTTGATTGCATAATTGGATGCGTTGTAGTCACTGTGGTCATCAGGAATGGTGACATACAAAGAGGTGACGAAATCGGGAATGCGAATCGTGTAAGCACCTTTATCGTCGGTCAAAGCGGTATAGAAGCTGTTATTGAGAGCCTGTACTTTAACACCAGCCAAGGGAGCATGCGTAGCTGCATCGTACACAAAACCAGAAACTTCCTTCATGACATACTTGTCGTGAAGAGCCGTAGCAGGTTTTGAGGGCTTTGCTGCTGTTCCCTCTGTTTGTGCAGAGAGGACGCATGCGCCAGACAACATAAAGAGACAGACGCCTGCACGCAAAGCACTTTGCATCATATTGTTTCTTACGTTCTTACTCATCTTTTCTTTTTTAGAAGTTAACAAGAAGCTAATTAGCGAACTGGTTCAAGAATTACCTTAGCAATACTCAAAGCCTTGCATTTGCCTTTACGCTGCTGGGCATAAGACATGGAAACGCGCAAAACTGGGAAGCTTTCATAGCCTGAAGGAAGGCCGAAATAAGCATACGGGAACTCAAATGCTTCCCAAAGCACCTTCTTCTCAACCTTGTCCTGATCAACAGAAACGTTCTTGACGGCCTTACCAATCACAGAACCCTTGTCGTCGCGAATCTGCACGTCAAACACTGGTTTTTCTTCAATGATTGTACCGTCTTCCTCTGCGCGGATGTTGTTGATGTTCACACGGTTTGGCAAAAGAACAATGGAAATCTTGTACTTGGTGCTGAGAACATTGTTAAGCTTGAAGTCGATGTTCAACTGGCTGTTACCAGAGACGGGGAAGTAGTAATAAAAGTTGTCTACGCCCAAAGCGTCAACATTGACTTCTGCGTTCTGGTTTTCATTGTTCAAAGTAACGTATTGTGCCTGCTCAGAGGTACTACCTGTTACCTGTGACGTGTTATGACCATTGATGTTCATCTTTTGGATAAACGAATAGCTGGGGTCGTAATTGTAGTTGTCAACCGCAAAGATGTAACCATTAGAAGCCTTGATGGCATCGTCGGCAGTCTGTCCGTCGAAAATGGGATTGACATTTCCCTTGTCTTTGTTGTAAATGACAAGGGAAGCATTGGAGTTGAGCGAGTCGGCCGTCAAAACATGGTTCAAGAAAGCCTGCGGATTGGAAGTCGTGACAGGACCTTCTGAGTTGTAACCAACAGAGAATGAAGAGGCAGAGAGAATGCGAGAGGTGACATTATAGGTTGTCAAAGAGTCCGTATTGAACTTCAAAGCATTGGTTCCCTTGTTGGTCCAATCGCGCTTGGAAGCATCCCAAGCATAGTTGTAGTTCTTGGCATACTTGAACAATCCATGAATTTTCTGACGAGCAGCCTCGTAAGCGGCATCCGTGGGGATGACAGAAACATAAAGGCTGTCTTCATCGGTAAGATAGGTCAATCTGGCATCAGTCATCAACGAATTTGTGCGCGACCACACAGAGTCAACGTATTCCATGCTACCGTTGTGGTTCATAGAACCCTGAGTGCTTGAAGAGGAGCTGAACGTGTAGACGTTATACTTGTCAATATCGCCATAAATCTTTGCAAAACGGCTGTCGACCTGCAAACGCTCGAAAATGTTATAGGCAAACTGAGATTCGCCGTCCAAAACGTGGAGCATACCGTTTGAAGAGAGGATGTTGGCATTGGCTGCGTCAAGCTTGACACCATTGAATGTGCCTTCTCCTGCGTTGTAGTTAACGATCTTGGAGTTCATCAAAGCGATACGCTGCTCGCCCATGTTCGACTCATAGTTGAAGCGAGCGATGTGGTTGCGTGCGAAACGGTTGGCAACGTCGTATTCAGCACGCGTTCCTGCCATCTCGTCCTTGGCACGCAAGACAGCAGCGCTGTCCAATTCATCAAGATACTGCTTGGCATTGAAAGTGCCGTTTTTAGGCAACCATGCAGTGAGCTGCTGAGACGTGGCGAGAAGCTCAGCATAAGTCTGCTTGGCAGACTTGTCTGTCTGAGACTTCATCACTTTGCAGCGTCTCAAAATCATGGCCACAGAATCAAGGTCTGCATTGGCCTCGACGTTCTGCCAAATGGTGTTCGAGCCCGACACCGTGCTTGGCTGAATATCGAAATGATCATCGGTACAAGCAGTGAAGCCGAGGAGCACTGCCGCGCCCAAGAGGCCCGCTTTTACCGTATTTTGATAGATACTTTTCATTGTATTCTTGTATTACGTTGATTACCAATTACATTTGATTACCAAATGTCTTCAGCTTTAACACCATTGAAAACTGAAGTTGGAACGATTTCGAAGTAGTCGAGGAAGAGCTGAGAGTCGAGCTTCTTCAAGGCAGACTTGAAACGCAAGTAGTATGTCTTGTCTGAACTCATCTCACTCACGGTGACAATTCTTCGAAGAGCGGCACTTGCACCGCCGATATTACGTACCACGTCGGCAGGGTCGCCCTTACCGTTGGTGATGCAGAAGTAATTCGGCGCCTTCATGTAGCCCTGGTTACGCATGTTCTTGTCGTTTTCAGCATTGACAGCAGCATCGTCGCCGTCGGCTACCCAAGGAATGGCTGCCGTTCCAACAGACTGGCGCATATCGTAAGGCAGTCCTGCAGGAACAAGACGGAGCGGATCTGAACCGAAGTAGATCTGGGCCATACCACGCAAGGTGTTGTGGGAAGCACCCATACGAATTTCGTATGTTCCGTCTACAGGGACTGGAGGTAATTTGAGCACGAAGTCGTAAAGACCTGCCACCATGACCTCGTCACCCTGATAGTCACGCCATGCACCGCCAGCAGGAGAGTAGGCATCCATGAGGTAAAGCAGGATGGTGCCGCTCGATTCGCTGGTGATATTGTCGAAATAGCCATTAGGGAATCTGAAGTAACCATTGCCACGCACACTGTTGGAAGCGATTTCCGGTAACATCGTCGTGATGTCAACACGGATACGTTCACTGCCTAAACGGCTGCGGACACCAGAATCATACATCAAGACTTTGTTGATCGGGAAATAATATCCATTGACAGCGCTGTTGTCAAACACGCCGTTGTCTGGAGATATTTTCACGCCTTCGTCTTCAACGCCTGTTTCGGTGTAGTCACCATCAACATCATCATTGTAGATGGACTTACGGTTGGCATAAATGCTGTGGTTGAGGTCACGCTGGAAACCTGTATCACCAACCTGGGTGATTTTGATGAGACCTCTATACTTACCGATGGTTGCGTAGTAGTCCCACACATTGACCGGAAGGTTGTTGGTCTGAGGTTTCTTGTTGTCGCCGTATTTATAACCATACTCGTTGTAGTGGTGGACAAAACGGTCGTAGGCCATGCGGCCTTGCATGAAGTGGTAAGCAACGAAACGGTTGATGGCATTGTCGGGGTTCTTCAAGTCGCCCTGAGCCATTGTGCCGTAAACGGCTTCACACTTTTCTTTGACAACCGGCATTATCTGCTCCCAGTTGGTAACGTTGCCTTCTTCGTCCTTGACCAAGGTGATACCCCACTCTTTTTCAAAGATGGAATCTGGCTCAACCAACGCTGTATAGCCCATATAACGGTGCTGCATGTATTTGGAATCAGCGATACCGCTCAGCTGGAACTTCTCCGGATAGTCTTCCTTTTCATATTCGTTGTCGATAGCAGGAAGCGCCATCGTGTCGGAATAAGAAGTGGCTTCAATCAGGTGTGCAATGATCTTCATGTTATCTGCAGAAGCAATCAGCTCATACACATTGTCTGATGAAGGTGCGATGACCGAATAAACCTCATGCACCATACCATTGGAAACTTCCGCATTGGTTTTACCGACACGGGCGTTACCATTGATGACATAACTTGCGTTGCCACCTGTGGTGTCTTGTGCACATGTCAGCAAGCGGTCGTTGAAGTTTGGAATGGCGAATGTTCCCGGAGTTGGGAAATCAGATTCTTCATAAGCGTCATCGGCGCCATTGTCGATCAAGCAACTGTAGGCAATCAACTGAGCCTGCTCGTAAGAGAGCTCTGTCACAGCGTTGAGCCCTAACTTGTGGACGTAAGCATCAATGGCATCATTGTTTGGTGCAAAGAGCGTGTAGTTACCACGGGCAGAAAGAACGCTGGTCAAGGATGAAGCATCGTCAGACTTTCCAAGTTTCACTTTGTCGAAAATGTACTTCAGGCTGGAATATTTGGCCGGGTTGTTGGCCAAGTATTCAGACATCGACTCTTCTGACTTTATAGAGTAATCGCCTTCATTGATGTCCTCCTTGCAGGACGCAAGGAGCACACCAAATGAAAGTACACAAAGCCATCCAAAGACGCGAACTGAAGTCGTGAACAGACCTTTAAAACGTCTTGATTTCATAGGCTATTAATTATCAATTGTCAGAATAACGTTTCCAAACAGGATTCTGTTCGAGCTTGCCACCGTAATCAACACCGTTGACCTTCATTTCCTCACTGTAGATAGGATTGTAGAGTGAGTAGAGAGCCTTCAGACGGTTGCGAACAGTTGTTGAAAGCGTAATGTAGTTGGTAAGCACATCGGTGTTAGCATTGGTGGCTTCGCACTGACGCACGATGTCGAACCAGCGCTTACCTTCTGCAACGAACTCACGCTGACGCTCATTGTAGACGAGCTTCAACAGGTCGTCGGCGCTCTTGACGTTACCGCTGTGGGTTGCATAGTCGTCTCTCAGACGGTCACTTCTCAAATCGGCAACCTTGCCATAAGAGTCCGTAGCCTTCATCTTAGGATTGCAGCGAGCGAAGATGGCGTTAACCAAGTTGAAACCTTCAACCAATGCGTAACCGGCATCGGTCTTGGTGGTAGAAGCCTTCGTTGAAGAAGGCAAAGAACGGGCAATGGCTTCAGCCTTGATTAACATGATGTCTGACAAACGATAGATTGACCAGTTGGCATCAGCGTTTGTTGAATAAGAGGCATCACAACCCTTTGTTACATCTTCATAATCATCGATGTTAAGGTTGTTGATCACATACTTGTGGCAGATGGGCTGAGAAGCCGATGAAGTCTTATAGTCGAAAGTTTCGAGCAAACGGATGTCGCACTTGCCGAAACCACGGTCTACATTATATGAGCTGGCAGCGCTGCTGGTCAGCGTTGAGCTGCCGACCATGGCACCAACCTTCAACGAACCGCTGTTGTTAGAAGCCAAATAGCTTCCCGGCGTTCCGTTTGACTCACCACTTGTGCTGTTGTACTTGAGCTGCAGGATGTGTTCATACATAGAACTGCTGTTGCCCATAGTTGCAAAATACACCACGTCAGTACCAGAAGTGGTATAGCTGGAAATAGTGGTCATGTAAGGATACTCATTGTCAAGAGCCGTGAAATTGCTCTGTTCCTTGACAACTGAACCACCCAGCTGCTTCATTTCCTTGTCATATTCTCTTCTAACATGGTTGAGAACAGAGTCGGCATGAACGATAGACTTCTTGAAGCATTCCTTGCTCAGGTTGTCTAACTGCGCAGAAGCAATCGTGTCACCATTCTCGTCGAGGACATAGTCGCCCTTGGCCTTAGACTTCAGGAGCATACATCCTCTCCAAAGATACATATCAGCCAAAAGGGCATGGATACCAGTCTTGGTGAAACGACCTACGTTCTCATTCAGAGAACCATAGTTGTCTGGTGCATACTGCCATTCTTCCTGGCCTTCTGTATCGAGGTCGCGAATCAAAGTGCCGAGCAAATTGACGCCCTTCGTTGCAGGAAGCTTGTTGGCACGTGCTTCAACATCGGTGCGGATTGGTGTCGTGTTGTAAGGCACGTCGCGGTAAGCGCGAACCAAATAGAAATAATAGAGGGCACGCAAAGCTTTCACTTCGGCACGCATTGGTTTCCAGTCGCTCAAGCGGAAGCTTGGGTCGACTTCCTTACCAGGCTGAGTCATGATGTCACCCTGAGAAAGCACCAAGTTGCAATAGTTGATACCCGTATAGAATGAAGACCAGTCGAAGATACCTTCGGTTGGCACCAAGATACCCTGCTGAAGATGCTGGATACCAGTCTTGGTCATATCGTTCAACGCCAAGTTGTCTGAACGAAGCTCACCCCAATAAAGGATTCTCGAGGTGACAGCGTCGGACGCCATCTGACGGTATGCCGCTGCACGGACGTTGTCCACGTCGGTCTTTGACTTCCAGAAGTCATCCTCTGTAATCATGTTTGATGGAGACAGAGTCAAGAAATCTTCACAAGAAGCCAATCCCATGCTGCCGAACAAAAGTCCGACAGCAAGGATTTTATTGATAAACTTATTTGTTTTCATCATATTAATGGTTTAGAAGCCAACATTAAAACTAACTGTAAATGAGCGTGAACGCGGAGTCTGAGAACTGTCCGTACAAGGACTGAAACGAGAAGCTGAGTGGTCTGGGTCTACACCTTTATACTTCGTCCAGAAGATAAGGTTGTTACCAGAAGCAGCCAAACGCAACGAGCTCAAACCATATTTCTTCAACTTCTCAGCCGGGAAGCTATAACCAAGCTGGAAGTACTGGAAGCGCAAATAGTCACCCGGTTCAACATAACGGTCGCTAATCAATGCGTTGAAGATGTCACCAGAAACGTTGGTGTTCATGGCACGAGGAATCTCAGTCACCTGACCATTGGTTCTCCAACGGTGGTTAACCGCAGCACTCTGGTTTTTGTTAGTACGCATATCCTCGGCATACATACGTGCCAAGTTGATGATCTTGTTGCCGACACGGAAGTTGAAGTTGGTCTTCAAAGTCCAACGGCCGTAAGTGAGGTCAACACCGAAACCACCGTTCATCTTAGGATTAGAAGAACCTAAGTAAACGATATCCAATTCGTTGATCTGACCATCGTGGTTGATATCTTCGTAGATAACGTCACCACCTTCGAACTTGTATTCGCTACCACCACCGTAATTGTAGACCATCTGCAACGGGTTGCCGTTCTTGTCGTAGATCACGTTGCCTTCAGCATCGCGAACGATAGGAGCAGTTTTGCCAGTTGCCTTAGCCGTGTTGTAGAGGTTGCCGTTGGCATCTGGTTCCGTCAGATAATATTCATTGTCGTCAGGATTCAAGAAGTAACCGTTGTGCTTGTAGTCGTAAGCATAAACGCCCTTGAAGCGGAAACCATAGATACCACCCAAAGAGTGTCCCACCTGAACACGCTCCAACGGTTTTTCGTTGGCCTTCTTATAGTTGAACTCAGCGTTAACCGTGTTAAGCACAGAGGCATCCATCTCAGTTACCTTATTGATATTCTGAGAGATGTTGAAGCGGAAGTTAGCGTGGAACTTACCGAACTTCAAAACGTCGGAAGTGCTGACAAAGAGTTCCCAACCCTGGTTGGTCATCTTACCAACGTTGGCGCTGCTCAATGAAGTGAAACCACTCGTTGAAGGAACACGAACACCAGAGTTCAAGAGGTCGGTTGTTTTCTTGTCATAGATATTGAGGTCGAACTTGAGCAAATCGTCGAAGAAGTTCAAGTTGAAACCTAAGTTCCAAGACTTGGTCTTTTCCCAACGGATGTCAGTCAGACGCAAGTTAGACGGACGGATTGCAGTCACACCATTGTAGCTACCGAAAGAAGCATACTGGTTGTAGATCAAACCTTCGCCGAAGCTTGAGTTACCAGTGACACCCCAACCCGGACGGAAGGCCAACATGCTGATGACCTTCTTCAATGGTTCGAAGAAAGCTTCATCGCTAATGTTCCAACGACCAGAGATACCAGGGAAGAAGCCCCACTTGTGGCCAGAACCGAACTTCGTGCTACCGTCAGCGCGGATGGTGAAGTCGAAAGCATATTTAGAACCGAAAGCATAGTGAACAGAACCTGTACCGCTCATGCTGTGGCCCTTACCCGTTGAAGTGCTCATACCAGTTGTCCATCCAGGTACAGTTGGGTCGGTCAAGCCGCCGCCGATACCAAAAGAAGACTTAGACTGAGAAGTTGAGTTGCTGGTTCTTGCTTCGATACGTGCCATCACCTGGAGAGAGTGGTTTTCGTTCTCGAAGTGAGGACGGAAGACCAAAGAGTGACGCGTCGTGAAAGCCAAAGACTTGAACTCCTGGTTTGAAGTGAGGTCCTTATTATAAGTAGAAGCGTTGCTCAAAGAACCAGGATAGTAAGCGTTCTTAGTTTCAGTGTAAGCGTTCAAATACACTTCACCCGTATAGTTCAACTGAGTTTCCTCGTCTTCCTTGCCGAGCAATTTGTATTCGATAGAGAACTGCGGCGTAATGGTATAAGTGGACCATTTACGCCATGACTCATAAGCCTTGGCAACCGGGTTACCATTATTAACCATATCACCCAAATATTTAGAAGTCAAGCCTTTTTCTACAGAGTTGGCAAAGCCAAGTTCCGTAGCAACATTCGGCATGATATACCATTCGCCGGTGTCAAACCAGTTCTGGGCAGTTCTGTCATACTCATAACGAGTTACAGACATATTAGGCATTGCCTGATAAGCATTACCCATCAAACCGTCATCGTAGTTCTTGTTCTGGTTCGTGTAAGTCAACGCGAAGTTAGAAGAGAACTTGATACGGTCGGACACTAAGTAGTCCAAAGCCAAACGTGTGGTGAAACGATCAAGCGTCTGCTTGATAACGGTACCAGTTTCATGGTCGTAGCTACCAGATACACGGAATGATGCCTTGTCACCACCACCAGAAATGTTCAAACCATAGTTGTGAGTCTGACCAAACTGCGTTACCTCGTCAATCCAGTCAGTGTTCTTGTTATAGTTTCCATAGAAAGAAACGTATGAAGGTTTATCCTGCAATTCGACCATTTCGTCTGCCGGGTTACCAGCAGCTGGGTTCGGATTGTGGTAAGCCTGCTGAAGCATCATCTTATACTGGTCACCATTGAGCATCTTCATACCAGAAGGCTGCCATGCGCCAGAGAAACGATAGCTGAAGTTGACCTTGGTCTTACCATGAGAACCACGGCGTGTCTTGATTTCAATCACACCATTAGAACCACGCGAACCCCAGATAGCCGTTGCGGCAGCGTCCTTCAAGACGTTGATGCTGGCGATGTCTTCAGGGTTGACCTGCAACAAGTTAGCAAACTTTTCTTCGTTCATATCGTTAGCGTCGAACTCTTGCGTGTCATAGTCCTCGAGGATGTATCCGTCGACAACGATCAAAGGTTCCTGATTACCATTGATAGAGGTAACACCACGCAAACGCATGCTGGTACCGGCACCAAGGTTACCTGAGTTAGAGACGATGTCCAAACCTGCAATCTGTCCTTGAAGTGCTTCACCAGCAGTTTCGAAAGACAAACCCTGCATTTCGTCCATGTTCAACGACTGCTGAGCGATAGAGATTTCGCGCTCAGGGATGACCATACCATTGGACTTCACCTTACGCGTAACCACCTTAACAGCAGTGCTTAAAGTTGTATTGTCGACCAACTCAACGCGGAAATTTGACTGCGTTCCAATAGGCATTCTCTGAGTCTTATAACCAATGTAAGAAATCTGCAACGTGTTGCCTGGATTCTTAATTGAAAGAGAGAAGTTACCATTAGCATCAGTCTGAGTAGCAGAGATGGCACGGTTAGACTTATCAATCTCAGCTACGTTCGCCATCACGACAGGACCTTTGTCGGCAGAGCTCCAAACGTGTCCTGTAATGCGCTTCTGAGCAAATGCGACAGCACAGCAGAAGCACAAGGCAAGGGTCAATAAATATTTTATGCTATTCATGATATTTTATATTATCTGATTCTGTACTTCTTGACGAAAGAACGTGCTGCGGCTGCCGTTGCCCATTCGCTGTCGTAGCGTCCGTTAGGAAGAGATGCGAAATTAAGCACCTTATCTACCTGGTGGAGGACAATGTATGAAGAATTCTTGATTGATGAAGCGCCACCTGAAGTTGCTCCATCGAAATCCATATCGCGAGCCATGAGGTTGTTTGGAGCTATAACATGCACTTTTTCACCAGTGTTATCCGTTACAGTGATAGCATTGTCAGACTGCTTAACATGCAAAGAAAGGTAAATATTCTTGACATTATCAATACATGAAGTCTGATATTTCATACCATCTGCGTTGTCAGCATTGGCCATATTAGTGGTCACGTGGTCAACAAAGAGAGACTGGTCTTGGAAGTGATACTTCAAGAAATTGATCAACATGGTGATCATAGCCTTAGCCTTCGCCTGGTTTTCTGGAGAAAGCGTACCTTCAGTTTCCTCAGTTGCACCTTCACGGTGAGCTTCCATCCATTCAACGATTTCGTCGTAAGACATCAAGCCCTTAGCCTTGGCTGCATCAATAGCCTCATTAGTAGGCACATAAACCGTGTAGCGGTAGTTATTGAAGAAGCGCACCAACATTTCGTTGTTTGAAGGATTGACACCTTCGTCGGTGAAGATACGGTATTTCTTCTGTTCAGAAGCCCAAAGCGTCTTGTCGGTCTTCATTTCTTCAGTCTGGAAACCAGCGAGAATCAACTGATCGGCAGAGAAGTTGGCCTTGCAAAGCTCGAAGAACTTAGAGAACTTGTCGCCCTGTTCGCTCATGACAGCATAAACAGATTTCGTTGTAGGCTGCATCGGACGGTTAATCAGGTAAGTCATACCGTTACCATAACCATTCTTCTCTGGAGACATATCATATCCTTCGATGACTTCGCAGTCGTGGTCGTTGGCATACTCGTCGCGCTGGAGCTGGAGCTGGTAACCACCATCAACCAACATTCCTACGCCATTCTTAGAAGCATCGCCTTTGTACTTCACGTAAACTGGAGCACCAGTACGAGCCAAGAAGTAAGTACGCTTGCCGTTGACACCCTTGTCGTTGTCATCATCATCGGTGTCGTGAACAACGATGTGCTGATCCAACATATCAATCAAGAGCGCCTTCTTAATCTTACCAGAACCATTGATGGTCAACTGAGCGTTTGGTTCAGAAACGTTGGCAGCATTACCACCAATCGTCTGACGCTGGTCGCTTTCAGGGTTCTGACCTGTTTCGATGTTATATTTATATGCCTCGGCACGAACAGGAATCACAGCACTTGCCACATTCTTATAAGTGAAGCGCCAGTATTTCCAGTTCTTCTTCTGGTCGGCAGAGTTACCGCGAGCCAAAGACATCGGGTCGACATAACCATAAGAGCCCAAGCCTTCATCCGTCGGAACGAAGAATGAGAAGCGAGACTGCATGGCCTTCAAGTAAGTTGAATAGTACTTCTGCAACGGAGCGTTGTTGTATGAGTTTCCTTCAATGTACTTATCGTCGGCACGAACAATAGACTTGATAATCTGTGCATTGGAAGAAATGAGCGCGGGCGCAATCACAGAAGAATAGTCAGCCGGCGCAATCACACGGTTCATGACATAAACAACACCGTTGTTGGCCAGCAAACACTTGTCGATACACTGCTTATACTTATCCTCGGTTTCATAATCCTTTTGGGTTGCCGGGAACATCTGGTCCTGAGCATCGTTCATGATGGTCAAGTACTTGCTCGGCACACTTTCAAGGAAGGAGTCCTTCATCAAGTTGTTGATCAAAGCCTGAATAATGTCGAGAGGAATCTGATAGAGATTGTATTCAAAATTCTTGAGTTCCTCGGCATTGTAAGTGCCATCACCCTTAAGAGTAGGTCTAACGATAGGCAACTTGGCATAACGATTCATGATTACACGACCAGCGCCGTCAATGAAGAAGTCAATCATGGCAGCATCCGTCGGTACGAACATGGCACCCATATCCTGCTCCTTCGGCGTTGAAGAAGAGATGGCATACTGGTTCCATCCTGGATCGTAAGTCAAGAGAGGGAAGTCGCCCAAAGACTTCTTGTCAGGACCAGTGGTCATGGCGCCCGTGCTTGAACGGCCAGAAATGTAGCGCTTTTCAAACACAGAGTCGTTGCCGATGTCGTAGATCTGACGATATTGTGCAGTCAGGGTAGAGTTATAATAAGGTGCGCTGAAACGGTCGAGCATCTTGCTAAACAAATCGGTTGCGCCGTTTGTGCGGATAACCTCGGCCATATTGGAAGGCGTTACCAAAACAGTGTCCAAGATATTGAAGTAACCATTCAAGCAGGTCACGTCTTGCTTCAAGACCTTGGCACCATATACATAGGCACGCTTACCACCCTCGGGACCGTTAACCCAAGGTTCCTTATTATTAAGGATGAAGCTAACGTCGTCGTGGGTGATATTCTTCACCTTCATCTGGTCTTCAATGAAGGTAAGCATCATCGGAGAAGTGGCATCGAGGGCCATATAAATGCCCGGATGACCCATAGTTGTATACTTGTCCCAGAAGCGCTTGTCGCCTGTGCTGTTTCCATCAGCATCGACTTCGCCTACGTTCTTGTTGACAGGAAGTTCGTTATAGTACCATCTACGAACTGAGTCGGCAGCCGAATACGCTGTTGTACGACGCATTGTCAAAGAACCGCCGCCAGTTGAATACGGCAACATTTCCAAGACATCAGCATTGTCGAGCATGGTGGTAAAGAAGAGCATCTTCTTCTGCGCCAAAGACAATTGGTCATAGCTACGAATAGGATTGCCATTACCATCCTTCCAGTCAGTTGTTTCGAAAAACTTTCTATAAGCCTCGTCGTCAGCAACAAAAAGCGTCTTACTACCGGTTCGAGAGAGCACGTTGGCATAACCCAAGTCATCAGCCAACCGAACAACCGTGGTAAAGTTTCTTGCCTTCAATTCGTCGTAAATACTCCCGCCCAAGAAACTTGGCATCGTTTCATCCAAGTCGTAATCGTCAGAACAAGAGTACGTCAGACCGCAAGTCGAAAGCAGGCACATTGCACCAAGCAATGATTTTCCCATTTTGCTAAAACGGTTTTTCATACGCACTAATAATTTGTTTAATATTTGTTTTCTGTTTGTATTCACACATTTGTACACACTTTATTTGCAGCAAAATTAATAGAATTTTGTTATCTAACTATCAAATGCCAGTGTTAATATTCAACCTATTAAAGATATTTAATAATTGGCCGAGTTTGAAATGTTAAATTCACAGGAAAAGCCCGCTGCGGAGTGGAAGCACGATTAGGCGCCGTATTTGCATACGCGACTTTGCATTTCAAGGGCGAAACGGAGCGGCGACGGCGCATTTTTTTTTAAATATTAAACCAGTTATCTGCTCAAAACGAAGGCTTTTTTGTAATTTTACATGCGGAAATTCAACCCATTTTTTCGACATTAGACATGACAAAAATACGACATAAAATCATCCTCTGCTGCCTCCTCGCCGTTGCTCTGACGGGCAATATCATCTATCAATGCGTGGGGTGCAACAGCAAAAGCGGAGGGGCGCAGACGGAAGAAAAAGAAGACCATCTGCCGCGGCTCAACAAACTTCTGACCAACGAACTTTCCAGCCGCCCAGAGACGGAAGGGATGGACAAAGACATCGAGAGATACATGAAACGCTGGGAGCTGCGCGGGGTGCAAATCGCCGTATCAAGAAATGATTCGCTGGTGTATGCAAAAGGCTTCGGATGGGCGGATGAGGAACGGGGCGAGGCGATGACGCCGGGCCACATCATGCGGATTGCTTCGGTCAGCAAACTGCTGACGGCGGTTGGCATCATGAAGCTCCGCGAACAAGGACGCCTGAAGCTTTCCGACCATGTCTTCGGCGCGGATGGCATATTGAACGACACGCTCTACACCAACGCGATTCGCGACAAGCGGCATTTCGACATCACGGTGGAACAACTGCTGCGCCATGAAGCGGGGTTCACCAACTACGCGGGCGACCCGATGTTTTCCACAAGGTATATCATGATGCAAAACGGACTGAAGACGGCGCCAGACCACCGCACTCTGCTGAGCATCGTGCTCAAGCGCCGACTGGGCTACACCCCAGGGACGGCCACGCGCTATTGCAACATCGGCTATATGCTGCTGTCGATGATCATCGAGAAATGCTCGGGCATGAGCTATGAAGCGTATTTACAGAAATACGTGCTCCATCCAGCGCATTGTTTCGATTTCCACATCGCAGGAAATTATTATGAGGACCGCCACCCTGGAGAGGTGCGCTATTATATGCACAGCGATGCCGAACCGATTGAGGAGTTCAACAACAGCGGGCGCATGGTGGTGAAATGCTACGGCGAAAACGACCTGCCACGCCTGCAGGGGGCTGGGGCGTGGGTGGCTTCTGCGGCCGAACTTTGTCGCTTTGTCGCTGCCATCGATGGCGACGACCACGTGCCCAACGTCCTCTCGAAGGAATCAATAGAGACCATGACCAGGAACCCAGACGACCACCATTTCGCCATCGGCTGGAACCGCACGATGAAGGGTACGCCCTGGGTGCGGACGGGCACCCTGTCGGGCACGAGCTCACTGGTCATGCGTTACCCCGATGGCCAATGCTGGGTGTTCATCACGAACAACAGCACCTGGAAGGGACAGGGACAGGCGAAAGACACTATGGCGCTATTTGCCAAACTCAAAGCGAAATACGGCGCGTTGCTGAAACCGCTGAAGGTGGATTTCGAGAGCAAGGGCTGACGGCGCAATCAGAGCCTATGCAACGCGACGATGGTAAGGACGACAAAGGCAGCGCATGTGAAAGGAAGGGGAGCAAAATTGAAATATTAAGTAGGTGGAGATTGTGCGGAAAGAGCCTTGTCTGCGGCCAGGCGCGGGCTGAAAGCCCAGTAAGTCCACAGCCCAGGGCAACGCCCTGGGTGCCATGTCCCCATTCCCTACGCCCTGTAAGGGCAAAAGTAAAAGTCAACCGTTCGCCCATACTTTTGCCCTTACAGGGCGTAGGCGTTTATACACTGATACCCAGGGCGTTGCCCTGGGCTGAGAACTGGCTGCCCTTTCAGGGCGCTCCCTTTCGCGCTTTGTTCGTTTATCATGTGCGCATGCTTATTGCCATCCGCGCTAAACATCAATCTCTTTCCGCGCCCTTATAGAGGCGTCCCTGCCAAGTGTCGCGTTGCTCCAAACGCTTCTTGACGAGCTCCACAAACTGATAGTTTTTCAATCCCCATTCTGGTGCCAACAGAAGGTCGGCGGGCGATTGCGACGTGAATCTCTCCACCACGATGTCGGGGCGCAAGCGCTCCAGAAAATCCACAACGACATCAACATACTCATCCACCGTGAAGAGCCTGACGCAAGCAGGATTTTCCTGATACTCGCGGGCCAAAGGCGTGCCTTTGATGATCTGAAGCTGATGGAGCTTCACGATGTCGACAGGCAGGGCAGAGACTTCTCCTGCCACGCGGCAGACGTGGTCCGCACTTTCCCCGGGAAGACCCAATATAAGATGTATGCCAACTGGCAAACCTGCAGCGGCAGTGCGGCGCACGGCCTCAACAGCGCAGGCATAATCATGGCCGCGGTTGATGCGTCGTAACACGGCGTCATCGGTGGATTCCACGCCATATTCCATCATCACGAAATGCCGCCGCCGTAGTTCTGCCAGATAATGCAGCAACTCGTCGCTCACGCAGTCGGGGCGCGTCCCAATCACGAGGCCTACCACGTCGTCAACGTCCAAAGCCTCTTCATAGAGTTGCTTCAAACGGGAAACGGGGGCATAGGTGTTGGTGAACGACTGGAAATAAGCGAGGTATTTCATCTCCGGATATTTCCGCATGAAGAAACGTTTCCCCTCCTCCATCTGTCGGGCGATGTCGCGCTTCTCTGCGGTGAATCCCGGACTAAACGAGCGGTTGTTGCAATAGATGCAGCCTCCGCTGCTGATGAAGCCGTCGCGGTTGGGGCATGAGAAACCTGCATCGATGGTGATTTTCTGTATCTTGCCATCGAAATAGCGGTTGAGGAAAGCGGAAAATGGAAGATAACGTTGCATGGAAGAGGGTGTTACTTATGGGTGAAGCGGACGATGACGGAGGACAACTTTACGCTTCGCGTCATCATTTGCAGGCACAAAAATACAAATTAATTATATACATCCCCCCGAAAACCGCCGCCTGAGAAGAAAATGCCTAAAAAATTTGGCCGTTTGAAGAAAATATTGTAATTTTGCACACGCATTCAGCAAGACGTTGGAACCATCAAGAAAGAAATTCCACTGCAAACACAACATCTTACTGAAAATATCTGCGGAAATAGCTCAGTTGGTAGAGCACAACCTTGCCAAGGTTGGGGTCGCGAGTTCGAGTCTCGTTTTCCGCTCTCAAGGTCGCTCGAATGGTGGAATCGGTAGACACGAAGGACTTAAAATCCTTTGGCCAGTGATGGCTGTGCGGGTTCAAGTCCCGCTTCGAGTACAAAGCATTTCCTCATAATCTTCGGATTATGAGGTTTTTTTGTTTTTACGGTTAGCCTCAGACGGCTCAACAACGAATTTAACGAAATTCTGGGCGGCCCTGCGCGGTGAAGATTGTGCGGGGATTGCCCCTGAAAGGGGCGAATATTCCAGGATAGGGGCTTGCCCCTATCTCTCGCCGCAGCTCATCAATTCTCGCTTCTGCCCCT